>Ga0255352_1000033_pt1 | contig 69143 bp, 50 predicted proteins | sample HBST0metaG_FD_189939 | JGI IMG/M metagenome (GOLD analysis project Ga0255352, IMG submission 189939) | Peat soil microbial communities from Stordalen Mire, Sweden - H.B.S.T0 | ecosystem: Environmental > Terrestrial > Soil > Wetlands > Peat | place: Sweden: Norrbotten County, Stordalen Mire...
GGGTAACTTGCTCGAGGCCGCGACGCACCTGCAGAAGGCGCGCGAGATCGACCCCTATGCGAGCGAGAAGGAGAGCGATTATGGAATAGCCTTTTTCAATCGCGAACAGTATCTTGCCGCTCTCAAGAACTCCGATTGCTCCGGCATTGTCGCATTCGGGGAAAAGATTCTTGCCGTAACGATCGACGACACGAACATAGACAAGGCCATCGCGGCATGCACGCTCAAGCAGGGCGGCCGGCCGACACACTCCGCGCCCAACTCGCAACCGTAGTGCGCCCTCCACCGCATTGTTGCGCGGATTGGGTGAAGATCAGCTTCGACGATTGCGCTGCACGACGCCAGCTTGCACAGAATAATCAGATTGCTTTCGATGAATAACCTGCCCGCGTTACGGCCAGCTTTCGCCCGCCACACTTGCGTCGTGAGCGAACGGGGCGGCGACTTCAGTACTCACGCTCGCCTCCAGCCCAACTACGGCTACCGGCTCCTTTACGAGTTCCATCATGGGCACCTCCGCATCAACGATCTCTTCAACGGCTTGCAGAATTCTCTTGAGCGGATGCGCCCTGGAGCGGACGCAGACATGGGCAACGTCGTCGCAGAGAAGGCAGCGCCGGGGAGGCCGGCCCACCGTACTGCGGCTGCAGGCAACGCCCAACATATCGATAACATCGATGTCCCAGAGGCGGCCGAGCGGGTGCACATCCTCCAGGCGGGTCGTGGCTATTTTGAGCGCATTGGGACTGGCATCGACCGCAAACAGCGCTTCGGGGCCGGTAGAAGAAAAATGCACTTCGCGATGCACAACTGGCCAACGCTGTTCGGCCATGAGGCAGCCCACGGCTTGGAGAGCACACGCCATCACTTCGCGCGCGCTGGCAGAGTCCTTGACCGGGCCGGGATTCACCAGGGTGATGGAGAGTAAGGGACAGCCGAAGGCCTTTATGGTCGCGCGCTGGCGAAGCACACGGCGCTCACGGTTATGCAGAACCTGCTCCAGCGTAACTTCGGCTGTCCCTGACATCAAGGCTTGACCTGCCTGACCACGTCGATGACGCTGCCATCGCGGTAACGGATAATGCCCACGATCTTATCGAGGAATTCGATAGGCATCGGTTCGCCGACCAGCGAGCAGGCGCGCTCATACAATTGCTGGATGGTCATCACCGGCAGGCCGGCATCGCGCAGGCGGGCTTCCACTTCAGGGCGGTTCGGATTGACGGCGATGCCATGGTCTGTAACCAGGACGCCGATACAGCTTCCCGGCGTGACCAGAGTGGTGACCTGCTTGACGACCGTGGGGATGCGGCCGCGGATCAGCGGCCCCACCACAATGGAGAGATTGGCGCCCGCGGCCACGTCGCTGTGTCCGCCCGAGGCGCCCATCATCAGTCCGTCCGAGCCGGTGATCACGTTCACATTGAAGTCGAGATCCACCTCCAACGCGCCCAGGATCACCACATCGAGCCGGTCGCAGTAGGCGCCCTTGGAGGTGGGATTGGCATATTCGTTGGTGGAGATCTCGATGTGATTGGCTGACTTGGCCAGCGATTCCGCCGCCACCGCGTCGAAGCTCTGCGTATCAACCACCTTCTCGATGAGTCCCTTGTTGAAGAGGTCCACAATGCCGCTGGTGATACCGCCCAGCGCGAAAGAGGCGGTGATGCCCTTGCGCCTCATGCGCTGCTCCAGGAAGCGCGTGGCCGCTGTGGAAGAGCCTCCCGAGCCGGTTTGCAAGGAGAATCCCTGCTCGAAGTAGCCGGAGTGTTCGATCACGTCTGCCGCCAGACGGGCGATGAGGAGTTCGCGGGGATCCTTGGTGACGCGGGCGGCGCCTACGCTGATCTTCGATGGGTCGCCCACCTGCTCGACCTTGACGATCCAGTCCACCTGGTCCTGCGAGATGCTGGCCGGAGTGTTGGGGAACGGCACGATTTCTTCCGTAAGAAGAATCACCTTGCCGGCAAACTGCGCATCAACCATGGCGTATCCGAGGGAGCCGCAGCGCGATTTGCCGCTGACGCCGTTGGCGTTGCCAAAGGCGTCGCATCCCGAGACACCCAGGAAGGCCACGTCGAGTTTGAGTTCGCCCGATTGGATCAACTGCACCCGGCCGCCATGGGAATGAATGTGTATGGGCTGGTCCATGAGGCCATTGGAAATGGCTTTGGCCAGTTCGCCGCGCATGCCCGACGTGTAGATTTTCGAAATGACGCCGGTCTTGATGTGCTCCACCAGCGGCGCGTGGCAGTTGGAAAGAGAACTGGAGGCCAGAGTGAGGTTCTTGAAGCCCATCCGCGCCAGCACGTCCACCACGAAGTTGATGGTCTTGTCTCCCTCGCGGAAGCCGTGGTGAAACGAGATGGTCTGGCCATCGCGCAATCCGGAGCGGCGTACCGCCTCTTCGAGAGAGTCCACCATTTTGCGGGTGAGCTTTTCCGGCCCCTTGAGGTACGGCGTGTGGGTCGCGAAATCCCGGAAGCGCTCCAGCCCTTGCAGACAGGGGTCGTCAAGAAGAAGGGTGCGCCGATTGTCGTTCATGAAAGAACCTTTCTGACGAGTAGCGAGATACATCGAAGAATGAAAAAGCCATCTCACGAGCTTTATCGCGAAATGGATGGCAAAGCGCAACGCTCTTGAAGGGCCGGATCAATAAGCAGAAGCGCGAGAAGACCGGGCAAGATCGAGAATCCGCCTTGCACTGAGCACCACCGGCGCATCCACCATCTTTCCGTTCAGGGAGACCACACCGTGCCCTGCGCGCTCGGCTTCCAGCGCGGCTTCCACAATTCTTTTTGCCTTGGCCACTTCCTCCTCGGAAGGCATATAGGCCTGATGGAGAAGCTCGATCTGGCGGGGATTGATGAGGGACTTGCCGTTGAAGCCCAGGCGTTTGATCAGGTTCACTTCCTTCAGGAAGCCTTCATCGTCATTCACGTCGGAGAAGACCACATCGAAGGCGTCGATTTTGGCCGCACGGGCGGCGTGCAGGACAGCGCAGCGCGCGTAAAACAGCTCCATGCCGTCTCCCCTCTGTGTCTGCATGTCGACAACGTAGTCGAATCCCGCAAGAGCAATGGAATCCATGCGTGGGGTGGAGGTTGCAATGGAGAGTGCATTGACCACGCCGGAAGCGCTCTCGATGGCGGCCATGAGGCGCGTGGAACCTGCCTTACGGCCACACTCCTTTTCGATGCCCTCCACTTCGCGCTCCAGCCGCAGCACATCTTCCGCGCAATCGGTCTTGGGCAGGCGGATGATCTCGGCTCCGCCGCGTACTGCGGCTTCCAGGTCCTTGTGTCCGAACGGAGTATCCAGCGGATTGATGCGCACCACGGTCTCCATCTCGCGATACATGGGCAGTTGCAACGCGTGATACACCAACATGCGGGCGGAGTCCTTCGCCCGCAGCGAGACGGCATCTTCCAGATCGAACATGATGGAGTCGGGCCGGTAGACAAATGCCGTGCTGAGCATGGCGGCATTGGAACCGGGAATGAACAACATACTGCGACGCGGCTTCTTCATTAGAGAACGCTCCAGTCCAGTTCTTCGCATTCGCTGGCGCGCATCACCGCGGTTTGAACCCGGGCCTGGATGGTGCAGTCCAAAGCGCCCTTGTCTTCGATCACGAACAGGCCGTGCGTCACTTCCATGCGCTGCAGGGTCTCATCTACCACCTGCCGTATGCGGACGCCGAACTGGCGCATCACGACGCTGGAAATGACTACTTCCAATTCGTTCCGGGGCTCGACCTTCACCAGAAGGTCGTTGGACTCCAGGGTCCCGCACATGGCTTCTCTCTTGATATCCACTTACATCACCCCAATCAATTCCGTTGCGCGACAATCCACTGCCGGCCGCACGCGTGGATAACTGGCGCGCAGTTGGGAGAGCGTCGCGACGGGCACCAGCGAGTCCATCGCCGCAAAGTCGCCCCGGGCAAGCAGACGCCTCACTTCGCTGGCTGAAACGGCGCGTCCGTCCACTTCAAAACGGGGATACTCGACCACCTGGATCGGCGCGCCTTCTTCTGCGGCGGTCTCGAGCCAGTCCAACATGTCTTCGTTGTACTTGGCAGTCAGCCGGCAAAAGGGCTCGCTGCCAACAAAGCGGTGAGTGATGCCCAGTGCCGGAGCAATGTATTTGCGGAAGATCAGCAGGTCCATGGCCGTGCTGCACGCTTCCACCACGCAGGAGTCCTTAATGAAATAGCCGGGAAAGGTGGCCTTGGAAATGAGGTAGCGGGAGCCGCGATGGACGGTCACACGGTCCATTCCGGCCAGGCCCGCGCGCACCATGTCCAGGCGCTCGGCGTAAGCGATGGCCGATGCGTTCTCAGAGACGACAAATACGTGCAGCCAGTCGCACGCGCGCCGGGCCTCGCGAACCAGGTGGAGATGCCCCAGGGTGAATGGGTTCGCATTGATCACCACGCTCCCGATGCGCTGGGCTGTCTGGCGAAAGGGTTGCAGCTTGTCGCAATAGTCGCGGATGCCCACTGGAGTGTTTTCCATCAGGCAGGCATGGCCTTTGACCTCGGCCAGCATGTGAAAGCCGCAACCTTCAAAGAGCACCGCGTTGCCCGGCTTGGTGTAAAGGAACAGATGGCTGTGTCGGCGCTTCATGGCCAGCATCTGCACTTCGCACATCAACCGGCACGCCAGCGCGGAGCCGCGGTATGGTTCGGCAATGGTCACGCACTTGACCACTTCTCCCGCCAGACCGGCGCAGGCCACAATCCGGCCAGCGTCGCAGGCAACCACGAAAATCTGAATATCCTTTTCGATTTCCAGCCCGCTGGCAGCCAGCAGGCTTCTCACTTCTGCACCGCGCGCGTTGCGTCTCGGAATCATGGTCTCAAAGATCGGTTCGTTGCTCATCTTTTCCTCTTGTGTGTTGCGTTGGAGCGGCCTTGCTGCCAGGCCGCTTCAACTCGCTCGGTTTAAACTGCCACGTGCCGGAAACCACAAACTCGAAACTCGTGATTTTTCGCAAGCCCGGTCCTGCGCGGAATTGTTCATCCGCGTTGGACAATCTCTTTGACCCAGCCCCGGGAAAACAACAGACATGAGACCGATGGCTGGCCGGCATGTTTTTGGGGTACATGCCTTAATAGCAATCGGCGTGCCAAATATGCGAGACGGGGTTGCTTCCGTCGAAACGCCGGATTGGCTGCGATTACGGACATTTCAAGAAGATCTAGCCGCGGGAAAGCGCGCCTCTAATCACTAAATAGGTTAAATAGGCGAATTAACCGACCTGTTAAATAACCAGTTAAAGAACTGGTGCCCCTGCATCGAAAGCTGCGTGCCATGACGGCCCACACTCGACCGCACCAGCCCCAACTCTCCCAGGACTTGCAAAACGCCTCTCACTTCGGCCTCGCTCAGGGACTGTTGCCTGGCCTTGAGAGCGTCCTTGATGCTATTGCGTCCGGCGGTCTTGCGGCCCTCGCCGGAGAACTGGTCCAAAACGGCCAAAACGCTGAGAGCCCGCTCCAGGCCGCATCGCGCCCGCAGAGTTTTTTCCTCCGTCTCAAAGTTCTCCGTGCGGCCCACAAGATAAGACGGCAGAGCCTGGGCGGTGACGGTGTCGCCGCCCATCAGGGCGATATGGTTGGCTACATTGCCCAACTCGCGGATATTTCCCGGCCAGCGATAGTCCAGCAGCAGGTTGCGCGCCTCCGGGGAGAACTTCAGGTGGGACTGATTCTGCTGAGCCAAAAAGTGCTCCAGGAGAAGGAAGATGTCTTCGCGTCGCTCCCTGAGTGGCGGCACCAGCAGGGAGAGCGCGTTCAGGCGGTAGTAGAGGTCCTCGCGGAAGTGCCCCGCCTGGATACGCTCGCGCAAATTGCGGTTGGTGGCCGCGATCACCCGGATATTGACCATGGTCAGCTTGGAAGAACCCACGCGCATGATCTGCCGCTCCTGCAGAACCCGCAGCAGTTTGCCTTGCAGCATGGGGGGCATATCGCCGATCTCGTCAAGAAAGATGGTGCCGTTGTTGGCCTGCTCGAACAGGCCCGCCTTGCCTTCGCGCAGGGCGCCGGTAAAGGAGCCGCCGACATAGCCGAAGAGCTCGCTTTCCAGAAGGCTTTCCGGCACCGCCGCGCAGTTGATGGCCACAAAAGGCTGCCGGGAGCGGGCCGAAGCATTGTGGATTGACTGCGCCAGCAATTCCTTGCCGGTGCCGCTTTCGCCCATGATGAGTAAGGTGAACTCGGAGCCCGCGATGCGCCGCGCCAGTTCCAGGCACTCCCCCATGCGCGGAGACTGGTAGAGCACGTCGGCGAAGGAGTAGCGCGTGGTGAGGCCGCGTTCGCTGAGTTTGCGGCTCAGGTTTTGCTCCAACTGCCGGATGTAGGTCACTTCCTGAAAGTTGAAATAGTTGCCGCTTCTCTCGCCGAAGTAGTGGATCTCCTTGCGATTGACAACAATGGCGTGCCCCGTGGTTTCCACGATCCATTCCTGATTCTGATGCTGATTCAGAATTTCCTGGATCTCGGGCGCAAAGACTTCGGTGCCCTTGCCGACGACGCTGTCTTCCAGGCTCAGCATCTCCGCCAGCGCCTGGTTGTGGAGGACGATCTTGCCCTGGTTGTCGAGCAGCAGAATGCCTTCGTGGGCCAGGTTGATGACCGCGTCCAGCTCGATATTGCGCTTGAAAAGCTCCTTGTATTGACGATTGACGCCGGTGTCCAGGTTCACATTGCTTTGCGCGTAGCGCAGCAGTTTATGGTCCAGTGAGCGATCGGCGATGCGCAGCCGGCTCATAATCTCGATGAATGTGGAGATGTCGATGCAGCGGTGGCCGATGTCAATGACCGTGGGAATGCCCTTGGGGACCAGGTTCCGCTCGCCGGGGGTGATGGCGATCTTGATGTTGCGGCAGTCCATGCCTTCTTCGTAAGGAATGAACTCCAGGTGGTTGAACTCCAGTTGCTGCATCAGAGCCACCATCTCCATCGTGGTCTCAGGCAGGTTGTTCACCACCAGGACGCGCGTGCCGGCGGGGATCGTGGAGATGCGATAGGCATCGCTCTCCCGGATCGTACGCTGGGTCACCAGAATGCGCCGCGCTTCGGCCACGTGACTTTGGATCTCCAGCGCTTTGCTCTGGGTGGTGACCAGAACCACGTCGGCATCGATGAGATTGTCCGGTTTGAGGCTGTCGAAGAAGTAGTTGCGGATATCCACGCGCCCGCTGAATACATCCCCCAGATCGCCCGTTAGAACGTCGTCCAACTGGGAATTGCGCGTATCGGTAATCAGAGCGATCCGTTTCATGACACCTCGGAGTGGCATTGTTGCACGTGCCGCGCGTCGCGAAGACAATTCGTCGCGCTGAAACCGGCAACCCTTGCCGTTTGAAGGCAATCCACACAATCCGCATTTCATTCGATATTTCAGCTCATGATAGCAGGCCAAATCGCGCTTCCGGCGGGTCGAGCCCGCAAGCGCCCATCCGCGATTCGCCATGATTGAAAAGATGCCCCAGCACCACGAGCGTGTGTCCGAGGCACCTAGCGCAGCCGCGCTTTGGGGTACCTATGGATTTCACACCGGGCAGCCGGGACAGTTCAAGCGGACCCACCGGGACAGCGGATTGCGCCCATGTCTGTCGCGGAGCGTCCGATTGTGAACACTCCTTTTCGGTTGTGAACGCAGGTGAGCGATGGTGAGATCGCTAACCCATTGATTTTATGGAGCCCGCGCGAAAATTCTGTGGCACACAAAATGCTCTCTGAATGCGCAAGCTGAAGTGTGAGGAGATGGAACGATGAGAGTTCTGCTGCAGGATTTGGGGTTTGCCTTCCGGCAACTGCGCAAGACGCCGGGCTTCACCGCGACCGTGTTGCTGACGCTCGCGCTCGGCATCGGAGCCAATTCGGCCATCTTCACGCTGGTCAATGCAATTTTGCTGCATAACCTGCCGGTAACCGATCCCAAGACCCTCATCCGCATCGGCGACAAAGACGACTGCTGCGTCAACAGTGGCTGGCAGGACGACGGCGCCTACTCACTCTTCGCGACGGACACCTATGCCATGTTCAAGAAGAACCTGCCGGAGTTTGAGGAGCTTGCCGCGATGGAGTCCGGCTACGCATGGCGGCCCATTACCGTCCGCCGTGCCGGTCCCCAGACCGTGGCGAAGTCCGTGATGGGCACGTTTGTCTCCGGCAACTACTTCCGTGTCTTCGGTCTTTCACCGGCGGCGGGCCGCCTATTTATGGATGCCGACGACCAGAAGGGCGCGCCCATCACCGCCGTGATGAGCTATGACGCGTGGCAGCAGGATTATGCCGGCGATCCGAGCGTCGTGGGGAGTGCGTTCTATGTCAACACCAAGCCGGTCACGATCATTGGCGTTGCGCCCAAGGGATTCTACGGGGACCGCATCGATACCAATCCGCCCAAATACTTCCTCCCCATGAATTCGATGGATGAAGTCATCGGCGCACCGTACTTCAACGCTCCCGACGTCGAGTGGGCCTACATCATCGGTCGCGTCAAGCCGGGAACTTCCCTGCCTGCTCTACAAGCCAAAGCCAGTGGGCTGCTCAAGCAACAATTTGCGCCGCTCAAGACGTTTACCGATCAGCGCGCCAAGCAGGTTCTTCCCCGCACCCATGTGGTGCTTTCTCCCGGCGGCGGCGGCATCCAGAACATGCAGGCCGGTTACAAGGACCACCTGAGGCTGCTGCAGTGGATCGCCGCGCTAGTGCTGCTCGTCGCCTGCGCCAATATCGCCAATCTTCTTTTGGTGCGCGGCATGAGCCGCCGGGCGGAACTCTCCATCCGCTCAGCCCTCGGCGCGCAGCGCATCCGTATTGTGCGACAGCTTCTTACGGAAAGCATCCTTCTTTCGGCTATGGGGGGCGTGCTCAGTCTCGCCGTCTCCTATCTGGGCGCGCACGCATTGCTGGCGCTCGCCTTTCCCGACCAGAACAACATGCCGATCAATGCCGCGCCTTCGCCGCTGGTCATCGGATTTGCTTTTGCGCTTGCGCTGGTCACTGGCCTCGTCTTTGGCCTTGCGCCGGCATTGATGGCCGCGCGTATACAACCCGCCGAAGCCCTGCGCTCCAACGCGCGCACCACTGCCCAGGGAGCGTCGTTCCTGCAGCGTGCACTTGTGGTTCTGCAAGCCGCGCTCTCGCTTGTGCTGCTGGTGGCCGCGGGCCTGTTTGCGCAGAGTCTCAATAAGGCCGAGACCGTGAACATGCGGCTGGACACGACCAATCGCTACATCGCCCACATCAATCCGCAAGCGGCCGGCTACAAAAATACCGAGGTCGAGCCTCTTTACCAGACCATCGTGGATCGCTTTCACGCCATTCCCGGCGTTGTTAAAGTGGGACTCGCCACCTACACGCCCATGGAAGCGAACAATTGGGGATCGGGCGTCAAGGTGCAGGGAGATCCGGACCTGAACAAAGGCGCATCCTGGGTGAAAGGCACACCGGAGTACTTCGATTCTGTCGGCACCCACGTCGTCATGGGCCGCGGTTTCACGTCGCAGGACACGCTGAATGCGCCGCCCGTGGCCGTCGTCAACCAGGAGTTCGTGAAGCAGCTCTTCGGCAATCGCAATCCCATCGGCCATCGCTTCGGTTTTTCCGGCCCGTCCAAGGTCACCCAGGATGGGGCGCATGAGATTGTTGGCGTAGTGGAAGACACGACCTACACCAGCGTCTACTGGAAAGATCACGCCATGTACTTCCTGCCGCTCACACAGCGCGGAGGAGTCGCCAACGATCCCGACGCGCCTCTCGAACAAGAGATGTCAATGTACGCCGGCGCACTGGTCATCCAGACCGCCCATCCAATCCCGGGCTTTGAAAAGACGGTCGGCGACACCTTGGCCAGCATCAACCCCAACCTCACTCTCGTGAAGTTCCAGACCTTCCAGCAGCAGATTGACGACCGCTTCACGGACGAACGGCTCATTGCGCGTCTCACTTCCCTCTTCGGCCTGCTGGCGCTTCTGCTTGCCGCCATCGGCCTCTACGGCGTCACCGCGTACACCGTGGTTCGCCGCACGCCGGAGATCGGCATTCGCATGGCGCTGGGAGCGGCGCGCAGCCGGGTCATTGGAATGGTGATGCGCGGCGCCATGCTGCAAGCTGTCGCCGGCCTCGCCATCGGCGTCCCGGTGGCGATCTTCTGCGTACGCTACGTCAAGTCGCAGCTTTACGAGATCACCAGCGTCAATGTGCCGGTGATGACCATCGCCGTTGGTGTGCTGGTGCTTGCGGCGGCCGTTGCCGCCCTTATTCCGGCGCGGCGCGCGGCCTCCATCGACCCGGTCCGCGCCTTGCGTATTGAATGATCGGCGCCTTGATACTGATCGCCGGCATTCGGTCTATCGTGGCGAACTTACACCAGAGCCCTCTGCCCCACGCTGTCTCATTCTGACGTTGAGCGGGGGTTGATCGCACCTGGAAATGCGGCCAGAGCGGCCGACAGGGTCCGAGCAGACTCTAGAGACGATGCGCCGCAGCTGGTCAGGTAGGCCGTGATTCCCAGGTCCATGACATCCGGAACGAGAAAGGCACGCCGGATGACAAGGTCCACACGGCAACAACGCAGCGGGATCTCGTGAAGCCGGTTGCACACCTGCCTGCATTGATTGGCGGCCACGTCCGGAAGAGGCCACGGCTGATCGCTTTTGGGCAGGAGGTCAATGTAACAGCCGATGGGGTGCGCGAAGCAATCGGAGGGGGCATCCAACTCGTCGGCGTCAACGGCCTCCAAGTCGACGTGCTCCCACACATCGCATTTTGAAGTCCACACCGGCGATGAAGCCGCATTCAGCCTTGCCAGCGCGTCGACCAGGGCAGGGAACTGCGCTGCCTCCGGCAATTCGCGGGCGCGCTCCGGAGTCCGCTGCAGGTCGACGAATCCTGACCAATGCGCGTCGATGACAGGCGCATCGCCGCCCACTTCAAACTCCCAGTCAGCTTCCATGAGCTTCGGCGGTCATCGCCGTCAAAAACCGGATCACGGTTGCCTCCGCCCAGTGAATATCGTCGCCGGGATCGCAGGACAGGTAGGCACAATGGCCTCCGTGCCTGGTTTCGACAAGCTGGACATGCGGGTTGGCCAGCAGTTTGGCGCGGGTCTCCGCCGTTAGGCGAATGAAGGGATCGTCCTGGTCGTGCAGGATGAGCGTGGAAACGGCAATCTTGTCCACCACGCGGGCAGCGGCAGCGCGGTAATAGTAATCGTCGGCATCGCGGAAGTTCCAATAGCGGGCAACAATTTTGTTATCGAACTCGCGAATGGAACGAATCGGCCCCAGGCCTTTCGTCTGATAGATGCCGGGAAACAGCTTTGCCTTGCGGCGATAACGAGCCATCAGCCGGGCCAGAAAGTGCCACTCATACGCCCGGTTGGCCGGCTCGTGCAAGGCGTCAGCGCCGGGCGCCAGATCGATGGCCGGGCAGACTGCAGCCACGGCGACCAGAGGCTGCTGGTTGCCCCACTCTCCGGCCAGCTTGAGCACCAGGTTTCCGCCCATTGAGTAACCAACCAACGCTACCTGCTTCAGGCTGAACCGCTCGGCGTAGTGGCGCACCACGACGCCGACGTCCTCCGAAAGACCGGAGTGATAAAGCGTGGGCGTGAGCGTTTCCGTGCCGCCACAGGTGCGCATGTTCATCCGAACGATATTCCAACCGGCTTCCCACGCGCGGGCGGTGACGCCTTGAATGTAGCGGGAGTCCGATGAGCCCTCAAGACCGTGAACCAGGACCAGGGTCAGTTGCTCGGCGCGCGCTGACTCCGGTTGCCAATGGCAGTGGCAGAGCACACGGCTTCCATCTGCCGGATCGACTTCGACCGTCTCCGACACCGAAGCCAGGCGGAAAGCCGGTCGGGGAAGATAATTCCCAACAATTGTCTGCAAATGGCCGTTAGTCAGGCCACGCAGCGGCACAAACGGAGGCAGCCATTCTGGAGGTATGGGTCTGTCGCCTTGAGCACCGGACAAATGTGGCGGCGCGCCGTTCAACTCATTGTTTTTCTGGATTTCGGGGATCACGGAGGCTCCGCGATTCAGCAAGGTTGGCACGTGTGATCGTGCAAATGGGGACGGCTGTTGGCGGATCGAACGTTTCGACCTCTTGGCCGCCCGCAGGCTACAGAATACACTTTGCCGCGATCGCCAACAATATCTGGATCGCGAGGGCACTTGGGCGATGGTGCCCGACCGAGCATTCCCAGAACACGACGCTTCGATCTATCTGCTGGCAACGCCGGGGAGCAGGCCTGGCTCGGCGTTGCGCGCGGCGAGGGCGATCAACAGACCTGAACCGATGATCAGCAATCCTCCGGCCAGCATGGGCAATCCGGGCTTGTCGTGCCAGACAAGATAAGAGATCAATGCGCCGGTGAGCAACTGGGTGTAGTGGTACTGCGAAACGTTACTGGCCGAGGTGTGCTTGACGGCAAAATAGAAGCTGAGCGTTCCGGCCGCACAGAAAACGCCCATCATTCCCAGGGCCAGCCAGAGCGTAGGCGTAAGAGGCCGTGGGTGGAAACTGGTCAGCGCCGCGCCGGCTATAGCCGTAACCAGACCGGAGCAGAAAGCAAGGCTTTCGGGCGGCTCGGTCCGCGTGAGAACGCGCGACCAGACCATGTTGACCGAAAAACAGGCAACGCACACAAAACAACTGGCGAGTCCGATCGCGTCAATGCGCTGAACATGGCTCCAGGGAGCGACCGCAATAACGACTCCACCGAACCCGACAAACAGGGCCAGAGCTTTCTTCCGGGTAATCCGCTCGCCGAGGAAGCCGGCCGAGAGCAGAGAGATGACCATCGGCGAGGTGAAAACAAGGATATAGAACATGGTGAGCGAAAGATGGCGCAGCGCAATCACGACGCATACATTGTTGGTCATGTCGAGCAAGGCGCGCAACACCTGGCGGACTACCGAACGCGGGCGCAGATTGCCGAGGGTGCGGCGCACCGCAGCTTGCAGTGCGAGCGTAATCGCCATGAAGAAACCCATGAAGGCAACGATCTCTTCTGGCGGCAGGCCATATTGCCCGATCCACTTAATGCAACTATCGCCGAGCACCCAACAAGTAAAACCGAAGACCGCGAAGAAGATCGCGGTCAAGTCCGAAACGCGGGCCTTTATCGGCAACACTCGCCTTGGGCGACGCAGCGACGAAAGAAGATCCAGATCAGACATGGCGTAGTTTCAGGGTAAACGATCGAATAAGGAAGGATGGATTAAGGAAGGATGGATTTCCAGGTTCCCTGTCCCATAGCAGATTCCTGGAAGACCATTCCTCGGCCAGTTACCCAGCCAATCAGGTTGCCTTTGTGAATCCATGTCCGACGCTGCCTCATCCAAGCTGCACATACGAGTTTTCCCGGCGCGAACGATCTATCGCGGAGAACTTTTTCACGCTTGAATGGAGACCCGGCATGAGTGTAGATTCGCGGAAGGCCAGCCCTATCCCAAACAACATGCGAACGCTAGCAGCCTTAGCGGGAACGTTGACCTTAAGTGCCGTATTGCTTTCGGGTTGTGGCAAAATCGTAGGCGCGGCGTCCGGCCCTCCGCCCGCGATGAAAGTCGCGGTTGTAAAGGCTGAGCTGACCGACGTGCCGCTGACGGGTGAATGGGTGGGGACGCTCGACGGATACGTCAACGCCCAAATACAACCCCAGGCCAGCGGCTATCTGATTCGTCAGAACTATAGCGAAGGCTCGACGGTCGAGAAAGGTCAGGTCTTGTTTGAGATTGACCCTCGTCCGTTTGAGGCGGCGCTTCAGCAGGCGCAGGGGCAGCTTGGGCAAGCCCAAGCGCAACTGGCTCTCGCAAAAATCAATGTGAATCGGGACACACCGCTCGCCGCGGCTCGCGCCATCGCCAAGAGCCAGCTCGACAATGAGTTACAGCAGATGGCGCTGGCGGAAGCATCTGTAAAAACCGCAGAGGCAGCGGTGGCCAGTGCCGAGCTCAATCTCGGCTTCACCAAGGTTCGGTCGTTGATCACCGGCGTCGCGGGGCAGGCCACCACGCAGGTAGGAAATCTGGTCAGCACTCAGTCCCTGCTCACTTCCGTGTCTCAGCTCGATCCCATCAAGGTCTACTTTTCCATCAGTGACAGCGAGTATCTCGCACTGATCAAGCGGGCCAATACGGGAGGCACTGACCTTCTTCATGCGGCGTCAAATATCCCGCTGACTCTGACGCTGGCAAACGGAGAAGTCTATCCGCACAAGGGCCACGTCGCGTTCGTGGATCGCCAGTTGAACTCCCAAACGGGAGCGATTCGCGTAGCTGCTTCCTTTCCCAATCCCGGCAACGTGCTGCGGCCCGGCCAGTTCGGCAGAGTGAAGGCAGAGACTGAGGTTCGGCGCAACGCGGTTCTGGTCCCTCAAGTCGCAGTGACAGAACTGCAAGGTCAGCAGCAGGTTTATACCGTCGCAGCCAATAACACGGTTCATCTGAACAACGTCACGCTCGGCCCGCAAATTGGCGATAGCTGGGTTGTAGAAAGTGGACTGGCCGGCGGCTCCCTGGTCATCACCGACAATCTTCAGAAACTTCGCGAAGGCGCGCCGGTCAATCCGCAGCCTGCGGAGTACCACGCCGCCATCACTCCGCAACCCAGACCATAGCCAACCCAGTCCGTAGCCACCAAGGATCTCATGTCAAAATTTTTCATTCGCCGCCCCATCGTGGCGATTGTCATCGCCGTCCTGACTGTGATTATCGGCACTGTCTCGCTGCTGACGCTGCCGATATCGCAGTATCCCGACATTGTTCCGCCCGAAATTCTTGTGACTGCAACGTACCCGGGCGCTGACGCCAAGACCGTCAGCCAGGCCGTCTCGACTCCCATCGAGCAGCAGATGAATGGCGTCGACAACATGATTTACATGAACTCCGTTAGCGCCAACAACGGAGTCGTTCAGCTCTTCGTGGATTTCGATGTGAAGAGCGAACCCAATATCGACCAGGTTCTAGCCCAATTGCGCGTCGACCAGGCGCAATCGCAACTTCCTGCGCAGGTGACGACGGCCGGCCTCACGGTGCAGAAGGCGCTCACCTCGCCGCTGATGCTCGTCGCCATCAATTCCCCCGGCGGCAAATTGAGCCAGGACTTTCTCACCAACTACGCGATCATCAATCTTCAAGACCAGATCGCGCGCGTCAAGGGCGTATCGCGCGTGCAGGTATTTGGCGGCCAGTATGCTCTGCGAGTATGGGTGCAGCCCGACAAACTCGCAAAGCTCGGCGTCACTGCGACTGAAGTCATCGCCGCCATCCAGACCCAGAACAATGTCAATCCAGCCGGCCAAATCGGTGGCGAGCCCATCCCCCAAGGACAGCAATTCACCTTCACCGTTCGCACACAAGGGCGTCTCGTCAAGCCTGAGGAATTCGGAAATATTATTCTCCGTGCCAACAGCGATGGCTCGGTGCTGCACCTCAAAGACGTCGCGCGCATCGAACTCGGAGATCAAGCCTATGGAGTCTCGGCGCGCTATAACCAGGCACCATCGGGTGTGATGGCGATCTATCAACTTCCCGGCTCCAATGCAGTGGAGACCGCAGCCGCCGTCAATCAGCGCATGAAGGAACTTTCCGCTAACTTTCCACCCAGCATTTCCTTCAGCGTCCCACTCGACACCACAAAGGCTGTTACGGCCGGCATCCGCGAGATTCTGTTCACGCTGTTTGAAGCGCTCGGCCTCGTCGTTCTCGTGGTCTTTATCTTTCTACAGGGGTGGCGCGCTACTCTCATCCCCTTGCTGGCGGTTCCTGTCTCACTCATCGGAACGTTCATCATCTTTCCGGCGCTCGGCTTTTCCATCAACACGCTTTCCCTGTTCGGCCTCGTGCTGGCCATCGGCCTGGTTGTCGACGACGCCATCATCGTGGTTGAGGCCGTCGAACACCACATGGAAGAAGGCATGGATCCCAAGGCGGCGACCGAACAAGCCATGAAGGACGTGGGCGGTCCGGTGGTTGCCATCGCGCTCATCCTTGCAGCCGTTTTCATTCCCACCGCTGCCATCCCCGGCATCACCGGACGCATGTATCAGCAGTTTGCGGTTACGATCGCAATCTCGGTACTGATCTCTGCATTCAACGCCCTCACGCTATCTCCGGCACTTGCTTCCATTCTGCTCAAGCCACGAGTCGAAGGACATAAGCAGAGCATCCTTGAAAAGGGATTCAGTCGATTCAACAAGTTCTTCCTTCGCACCACGGACGGCTTCGTCGGCCTGTCTCGGGTGCTGATTCACAAATCCACATTTGCCATGCTTGGGCTCATCGCGTTGGCGGTGGTGGCTGTCTATCTAGGAAAAAGTCTTCCCGGCGGATTCATTCCCACGGAAGACCAAGGCTACATGTTCCTCGCCTTGCAGCTTCCTGACAGCGCCTCTGCGCAGCGCACCGACGCGGCCGAGCAGAAGATCAGCGACGCGTTGCTCAAGACGCCAGGAATCGAAGGCGTCATTGCAGTCAACAACTTCTCGCTTCTTACCCAGGTACAGAGCACCAATGCGGGCTTCTTCTTCGTGAGTCTGAAGCCGTGGGAAGTTCGCAAGACCAAGGAGCAGCAGCTCGAGTACATCCAAAGCAATTTGCAAAAGCAACTCGCCGGCAATCCGGATGGGATCGCCTTCGCTTTTCCGCCCCCTTCCATTCCCGGCATCGGCACCTCCGGCGGCGTGACCATGATCCTGGAGGACCGCTCCGGCTCGGACGACCCGACAACACTGACGAAGAATGTCTTCACCTTTCTCGGCGCAATTTCGAAGCGTCCCGAGATCGCCGGCGCAATCCCGTCCTATCAGCCTGCGGTGCCCCAACTCTATGCCGACGTAGACAAGGAGAAGGCGCTGCAGCAGCAGGTCGATCTCTCCACTATCTACACCACTTTGCAAACCTTCATGGGCGGGTATCTCGTCAACTACTTCAATCGATTCGGACGACAATGGCAGACCTATGTCGAGGCGGAAGGCACTTCGCGCACAAACATCGCCAACATCAACGAGTTTTATGTACGCAGCGCCAACGGCAGCCAGGTGCCGCTCAGTTCTCTCGTCAAGGTCACCCAAACTACGGGGCCTGAATTCATCTATCGGTTCAACGAATTCAATGCGGCGCAGATCAACATTGCAGGTGCGCCCGGATACAGTTCTGGGCAGGTGCGCAAGGCTCTCGAAGAAGTCTTCCATGAGACCATGCCGCCCGGCGCGGGGTTCGACTATTCCGGAATGTCATTCCAGGAGCAGCAGGCGGAAAAGGGTGTGCCATCATGGGCGGTGTTCGGCCTCTCACTCATGTTCGTTTTCCTGATCCTCGCGGCCCTCTATGAGAGCTGGACGTTGCCCTTCAGCGTCTTGCTCAGCACTCCTGTCGCCATCCTTGGCGCGTATCTTGCGCTACACGCGCGCTCGTTTGAGAATGACATCTTCGCTACCATCGGTCTGGTCATGCTCATCGGGCTCTCGGCAAAGAACGCCATCCTCATCGTCGAGTTTGCAAAACTGAATTATGAAGGCGGCCAGAGCATTTGCGATGCGGCGTTGAACGCCGCCCGATTGCGCTTCCGCCCCATCGTCATGACGGCTCTGGCGTTCATTGTCGGCTGCCTGCCGCTCTGGACTGCCAGTGGCTCTGGCGCCGCTTCCCGCCGAATTCTCGGAACAGTCGTTGTCGGCGGAATGACGCTCTCCACCGTCTTCGGCCTGATCTTCATTCCTGTCACTTTCGCTGTTGTTGAGTTCCTCTCGCATCGTTTCGTCCGCGGCGGAAAGGGAACAACGATGGATTCTATTTGCGGCCCAGGCCCAACCTCCGGCCATCCGCCCAATCCGATCCCCGCTCATGCGAGCGCCGAAGGAGGTCAGGCATGATGCGCTTCAAACAGCTTGCACATGTTGGTCTGATCGCCGGCGCGGCGGGTCTGCTCGCGGGTTGCAATGTCGGTCCGAAATATCAAAGGCCAAACATCACGGCGCCTGAGGTCTTTCGCGGTGCCGATGAAGCAGCCATTTCGAGTGATGCTCAAGGTTCTCTCGGCGATGACAACTGGGTTGCCGTCTATCGCGAGCCGGAATTGCAGCAACTGATCCAGAAGGCTCTCGAAAACAATTACGATGTACGCATCGCAGCTCAGCGCATTCTGGAGCAGCAGGCGCAAGTCAGGATCACTCGCTCTCAACAGTTTCCATCTGCCACCGTAGGAGGCACCGGTATTGGTGCCACGTTGCCCTCTTCCCTTGGCACGCAGATTCCGAGCCCGCTCGTCGATGGATCGTTCAATCTCTCCGCCGCGTGGACACCGGATTTCTGGGGCCTCTATCGCAAGCAGACAGAGGCGGCCCGCGCCCAGCTACTCGGACAAACGTGGGCGCAACGTGCCATTCGCATGACGGTTGTGCAGCAGGTGGCGACCGCATATCTGCAAATTCGCGCTCTCGATGCACAACTCGAAATCACAAAACAGACCCTGAAAGTCCGACAGGATTCTGTGGACCTTACCAAGACGCTCGAGGGTGGCGGCTCGGTGCCCCTGTCCGACGTTCGTCAAGCAGAGCAACTCCTGTACGCGGCGACCTCCGAGATCCCTCAACTGGAACAGCAAATCCAGCAGCAGGAGAATGCCATCGCATATCTGCTTGGCGAAAATCCAGGCCCTATGGTTCACCGCGACCCCGCAGCGCTCGCCCCTCCGCCGCAGGCCGTTCCCACAGGTCTGCCTTCGCAACTCCTTGAGCGAAGGCCGGATATTCAGCAGGCAGAGGCGGCGCTCATTGCAGCGAACGCACAGATCGGAATCGCTCGTGCGCAATTCTTCCCGAGCCTCACCATCAGCGCTTCGGGCGGTGTAGGAGGCGACAGTCTCTCCAGCATCTTCGACCCCGCCGGCAAGACCATCTACGGCATTGGTTCGCTGGCCCAACCGCTGTTTGAAGGCGGCAAGCTTCGTGGCCAGCTTCAGCTTTCGCAGGAAACTCAAAAAGAGTTGGTGGTCAATTATCAAAAGACCATCGCCGGTGCGTTGCGCGATGTATCCAACGCTCTCATCGCACTCAACAAGCAGCGTGCCTACCGAGAGCAGCAAGAGAAGCTCGTCGAAGCGGCCAGGGATGCGACACGCCTGGCTCGCATTCGCTATCAGGGCGGCTCAACCGGATACCTCGAAGTGCTGACTACCGATTCAAATCTATTTGCGGCGGAGCTGAACCTGGTTACTGCGCAACAGAACGAAGCGCTGACCCTAGTGCAGCTTTACAGTGCCCTCGGCGGTGGTTGGCAAACATGATCGCCAAATGGATCTCCTCAATTCCGGTGATCGATTTTACTGCTCTCCGTTCGAGGCCCGCTTGGGACTCCACTTCTTGCGGCTCGCTGCGGGAGTGGCTGCAACCTCTTGCGATTCGTGACCTGACGCTGCGACTGCAACTGGCTCCGGAGCGGGTGTGGCGATCTCTTCAGCATGGCTCGGCTGGGGTAGAGCCACTTGCGGTACGTCTCCGACTGTAAGGGCCGCATCGGTCACCGTCTCGCGTGCTTCAATCCGGAGTTCGGTGCTTTGGGAAGAGGAAAGCACGTTTTCAAAAAGCAGTTCAGCCACATCGCGTATCCGGATTTCGTCGCCCTCCGAAGAAGTGCTGCCAAGCATGCTTTTGCAGAACGGACACCCCACGGCAAGCACCTTTTCCCCGCCAAATGGCGCGAGTGTTTTTTGCGCCTCGCTCAAACGATTCGTAGCGATCTTCTCCGGTCCCGGCTCCTCCTCCTTCCAGAACTGCGCGCCTCCCGCCCCGCAACAGAAAGCATTTTCGCGGTTGCGCGGAAGCTCCACAAAATCATTGCTCAACACACGCAGCAGATTCCTCGGCGCATCATAGACACCGTTATGGCGGCCTAGATAGCACGGATCGTGATAAGTGATGCTTTGGTCCGTCGCGGTCGGAGTCAGCTTTCCCTCCGCCACCAGCGAAGCCAGCAACTCCGTATGATGGAGCACCTTGAAGTTGCCGCCGAGTTGCTTGTACTCATGACCAATCGCGTTCATGCAGTGGGGGCAAGTGGTCACGATCGTCTTGGGTCTGACAGCATTCAGCGTTGCAACATTTCGTTCCGCGAGTTGTTGGTAGAGATATTCATTCCCCGCCCGGCGCGCGCTGTCTCCGGTGCAGCACTCTCTTTTACCGAGCACCGCGAAGCTCACGCCAGCGTGATGTAGCAACTGCATAAGGGCTCGCGCCGTTTTCTGCGACTGAGGGTCGTAGCTGGGTGCGCAGCCGACCCAGTAGAGAAACTCCGCGTCCGGTCTTTCCTCGATGGTCGGCACGTCCAGCCCCTCAGCCCACGCCATGCGCTGATCGTGGCTGATGCCCCACGGGTTGCTTGCACGCTCCATGCCCCTGAACGCACTTTGAAGTTGAACAGGAAATTCGCCTTCCATCATCACTTGGTGGCGGCGAATATCGATGATGTCGAACATCTGCTCGTTTTGTACCGGGCAAACCTGCATGCACGCACCGCATGTGGTGCACGCCCAAGCGGCCGCAGGCGAGAGTGCAAATTCGAGCAGCGGGCGCGGACTCGGGTTGCCGTGCTCGAATGCAGGCTGGTGCGCAGCCAGTTGGTTCAACTCCATGCGCTTGTTGATCTCCAGCGCCGCGGGGCTCAACGACTTCATGGTTGCCGTTGCGGGACACACGTCCTGGCATCGATTGCACTGAATGCAGGCATAGGCGTCCAGCAGACGCGGCCACGCCAATTCCTCCAACCGGCTAGCGCCGAGCGTTGGTTCCCCTTCTGAAGCGGAGGCGTCCAGCTTCACCTCGAGAGGCGGAAGAACGCCGCTGGATTCGCGCCGCGCCGTCAAGTATTTTATGGGCGCCATGAACAAGTGAATATGTTTTGAGTACGGAAAATAGGCGAGAAACGCGAGGACGCTTCCCAATGCTCCCCAGTACCCGAACACGCGCCACGAGTCCGCAGTCGCCGGAGAAAACGCATGCGACAGAAGCGAGGCAAATGGCTGGAACGAATCTCGCCCTTCCGCAGCAAGCCTTGCCCCAGCGCCCACCACCCTGCTTCCGACATGAAAGAGAATGAAACAAGAGACGATGAGCGAGTCGCGCATGATCGCATTTTTACGTACTCTTTCATGCAGCATGATCTTGTCGTTGAATCGAAAATAGCGCCGCGCGGGAAGCACGAACCTGCGCGCGATCAGCGCCACGACACCCAACAGGACACATGCGCTCAGGAGATCTGCGGAAAGGTTGTACGCGGCCCCTGCCCACTGACCCGAGGAGATTGAAACCGGCAGGTAGCCTTCCGCACCATCGACGACGTTCACCAGAAGGTAGTAGACAAATCCGTAGAAGATCAGAGAGTGAAAGAAACTGACGAAGGGGCGATTGAGAAACGTCCGCTGCTGAAGAAGTGTGGTCTGGATGGCATACCGCGCGCGCGACAGGATTCCATCGAACCGCGACTCAGGATCAGGCCGCCCTGCGCGAATGCGGCGATAGACGCCATAGAAGCCTTTCGCGCCGAACCCTAGTGCAATGGCTGCGAAGCATACAAACGCGATCTTGTGTGCAAGGGGAAGCATGCTGATCGTCCACCTGCCGCGCTCGATGGCGGCGCTCTGTGCGGCGGTTCACTTGCAGGAACAGGCCAGCAAACCGCATGGGAGAGAGTTGCTGGCCGCTGGACTTGCGCTGGTTACTTTCGTAGCTGATCAATCAGTGCAGGCACGATTTCCTGCACGTCGCCGACGATGCCATAGTCGGCTACTTTGAAAATCGGGGCGTCCGGATCCTTGTTGATTGCCACGATGCATGTGCTCCGGTTCATCCCCGACAGGTGTTGCACAGCGCCCGAAATGCCCACCGCAATGTACGCCTTCGGCTGAACCGTTTTCCCCGTCTGCCCGACCTGCTCGGCGTAGGGACGCCATCCCGCATCGACGACGGCCCGCGTGGCGCCGACTGCCGCGCCCAACTGATCCGCTAAGCCAACGATCAGCCGCGTGAATCCCTGCGGACTTCCCACGCCGCGCCCGCCCGCAACAACAAGATCAGCTTCTGCCAGTGGAACGCGATCGCTTGATTCCTTAACTTGCTCAAGAACTTTGACGCGACGTTGAACTAGGTCCAGTTCGACATCGAACTGCTCGGCCACTTCACTTGAAGGCAGGGCTGGCGTGAACGCTCCAGGCTTGACGCTCACCACAACCAGCGGCCCGCTCGCCTCGATCGTCTCCGACACCCGATTGAGAAAGCTGTAGCGCTCCGCGATCAGTTTTCCTGCCGAGTCATGAAGGCTCACCACATCTTCGAGAAGCGGCGCATCCAGCTTCACGGCCACGCGCGGACTGTATTCGCGGCCGCTGCGACTCGCCGCGATCAGAATAGTGTGGGCCTCGCCTTCCTGCGCCACCTGCGCCACCGCCGCGCACCATACTTCCGGGTCGTACTGCGCCAGTTCCGGTTGATCGGCAACCAGCACCTGGTCAGCGATTCTGGCGGCCTCCGCGGCCACCTGAGCCACTCCGCTGCCGAGCACCAACGCAGTGATGGGGCCTTCCCGGCCAATTGCGACTGCGGCACTGGCGAGTTCATAGGTGGCCTTGTTCAGCTTTCCGTTCGCATGTGATGTTACAAGCAGAATCATTGGATCACCTGTGCCTCGTTCCTCAGGGAGTGGACCAGTTGTGCTGCTGCCACGAGCGCATCCTTTCCATCCATGATCTTCTTCAATCGCTGCCGTGACTGCGCCGCAACGCCGGTCGTCTTCACCCTTGGCGCGACCGCATAGGATTCCAGCGAGTCCTTGCGGATCTCTTTCTTTTTCGCTTTCATGATGTTGGGCAGTGTCGGGTACCGGGGTTCGTTGAGGCCCTGCTGCGTTGTAATCACCACCGGCAGTTGTACCTCAAACGACTCCACTCCCTCATCCGTATCATGTTGTCCGGACACACTCGTGCCACTTACTTCGAGCGCACGAACCCAGGTGGCTTGCGGCCAGCCAAGGCGTTCCGCAGTTGCAGCACCCAAGGCCTGACTGTCCCAATCCGACTGCTGACCACCGCAGAGAATCAGATCCGCGGTTTCGGCGCGGGCAATCCGCGCCATCACCGCGCTCAGGGCGATGGGATCCAATGCCGCGTCTGTCTCCACATGGATCGCGCGGTCAGCACCCATGGCAAGCGCGGTTCGAAGCGCCTCTTCGACGCGCGCGGAACCTACACCGACCGCGACGACTTCGGCCTGCATTCCTCTTTCCCGCAGCCGCAGCGCCTCCTCCACGCCGTATTCGTCCATGGTGTCCATCACCAGCTTGCGGCCATCCAACTCGACGGCGTTGTTGGCAATGCGGACACTCTCCTGTGCATCCATCACTTGCCGAACCAGCGTCAGTATGCGCACTCGAATTCTCCAATCGCTGCATGAGTTTGTATTTCCCAGGTCTCAGAAGCGAGACCTGGGGCACCCATTTTGTCACAATCCGGATTTCCGAATCGTGCGGTCACGGTACTAAGCGGCGCTCCCTTGCGTCGTGTAACGGCCGGCATCCACCATTGCGGATGCGATGGCCCGTCCAAGCGCAACCGTGTTCGCGGGTTCGTGCTTCGTCAGCCGCCTGAAGATCGTCATCTGCGTGCGCAGCATGTCGCCTTCCGCCACCGCGCCCAGCAAGCGCTCTGCCGCTGCCGAGATCACGCTGAAGGAGCGCGCAGCATAATACTTGGTGAGCTTGACCGCGAGCCCGTTGCGACCCTGCATTTTTTCCGTGCGCAAGACGGTCGATTCAAGCACCAGGACCTCGGCAAGAATATCGGCAAGCATTCCCATCACTTCCTGTTGCTCGCCCAACTCCATGCCGAACTTCTGTGATGCTGCTCCAGCACAAAAAAGTCCTAGCCTCTTCGCGTTGGCGAGGATTGCCCGCTCTTCTGCCAGTGGCCCCTCGAAGGCAATGCGCTCGCCGGGTCCGGCCATCACTTCATCCATGACCTTCTTGATCGCCGGCAGCAAGGCTAGCCGCCCTTGCATCGCGCGTTTGACCATCCACCCCGTGGTGATCATCCGGTTGATTTCGTTCGTGCCTTCGAAAATCTTGTTGATGCGGGAGTCGCGATACGCACGTTCGGCGGGATACTCTTCCACATACCCATATCCCCCGTGCAGTTGCAGCGTCTGGTCAACGACGCGTTCCAGCATCTCCGATCCCCAGAACTTCAGGATGGAGCACTCAACCGCAAATTCTTCAATCGATTTTTGCACCTGCTGCGAGTAGTCCTGCGCGGTTTTGTCAACCATGCTGAGCGCCGCATCGATTGCACCTACCACGCGGTAAACCACAGCCTCCGCCGCGTAGATTCCGGCGGCACTCTCGGCGATCTTCTCCTGCACCAGCCCGAAAGTCGTGATTGGCTTTCCGAAGGCCACCCGCTCTTTCGCGTAGCGAATTCCATCGCGCAGCGAGTTGCGAGCTCCACCAATGGCGGCAGCTCCCAGCTTGTACCGCCCGACGTTCAAAATGTTGAACGCAATCTGGTGCCCCTTGCCGACTTCACCCAGCACGTTCTCCACCGGCACCTGGCAATTGTCCAGGACCAGAGGACAGGTCGACGATCCACGAATGCCAAGCTTGTGCTCCTCTTTGCCGACCGTCAAACCAGGCGTCCCTGCTTCGATCAAAAATGCGGTGAACTTCTCGCCGTCGACCTTGGCGAACACGGTGAACAGGCTTGCCATACCCGCATTCGAGATCCACATCTTCTCGCCGTTCAAGATGTAGTGGGTTCCATCCGTAGAGAGAGTCGCGCGGGTCCGGATGTTCATGGCATCGGACCCAGCCGAAGCTTCGGAAAGCGCATAGGACGCGATCCATTCCCCAGAAGCAAGCTTGGCGAGATACTTCTCTTTCTGCTGCCGCGTGCCGTACCAGACCAGGGGCAACATGCCGATACCTACATGCGCGCTGTAGGTTACAGAGAAGCTGCCGGACACGCTGATCTTGTCCGTAATCAGTGCAGAGGTGACCTTATCGAGTTCAAGGCCGCCATATTCTTCCGGCACGTCCACACTCATGAATCCAAGGTCGCCGGCGTGCTTCATCAGCTTGCGGGTCACGTCGAAATTCTTCGCCTCGATCTCGTGGATCGCGGGCAGTATTTGTTCTTCGGCAAACTGGCTCGTGGTTTGCGCAATCTGCTGCTGCTCTGCGCTCAGGTCTTCGGGAGTGAACACATCTTCGGGGCGCAGATCCTCAATAAGAAAGCTGCCGCCCGTAGTCCGCTTAGCGATGAACGATTCGACTGCTGTGCTCAATGAATTCTCCTTCAATTCTGCAGGTTCTCGAAGATGCCTGCGGCACCCATTCCGCCGCCGACGCACATGGTGACCATTCCGTATCTGACCTTGCTGCGCTTGAATTCACTCAGCAATGTCGCCGTCAACTTCGCGCCGGTGCAGCCCAGCGGATGTCCCAGGGCGATCGCTCCACCGTTGACATTCACACGCGCCGGGTCCAGTCCGAGCCTCTTGATTACCGCCAGGGACTGCGCCGCAAACGCCTCGTTCAACTCGATCCGTTCGATCTGTTCCAGTTGCAGTCCGGCCATCTTCAGCGCCTTGGGAATCGCATGCACCGGACCGATACCCATCTCCTCCGGATCGCATCCCGCGCTGGCAAATGCAATCAGCCTGGCCAGCGGTGCGATTCCTATTGCGCGCGCGTACTCCTCGTCCATCACCACCACGGCCGCTGCGCCATCCGACATCTGCGAACTGTTGCCGGCCGTTACCACACCAGTGGCATGAAACGCGGGGCGAAGTTTCGCAAGCGCATCCAGGTTCGTATCGGCACGCGGCCCTTCGTCCGCAGTGAATTGTTGCTCCAGCATCTTCGGCCTCGAACCACCGTTCGGCACCGCAGTCACCACGGGAACGGGCACGGTCTCTTCAGCAAACTTGCCGGTCTGCAACGCGTTCAGCGCCTTGGTGTGGCTGTTCAATGCAAACGCATCCGACTCTTCGCGCGAGATCCCGTATCGCTTGGCCACGCGTTCCGCCGTTAAACCCATCGACAGATACGATCCCGGATAGTTGTCCACTAGCCATGGGTTGAAGGAGACTTTATTTCCGCCCATCGGCACATACGACATCGATTCCGCACCGCCCGCAACCGCAACACTGGCTCCGCCGCCCTGAATGCGCTCGCTTGCCAACGCAATGGCCTGCAGGCCCGAAGCGCAAAACCGGTTGATGGTCATCGCCGAAGTTTCGACGGGCAGTCCTGCGCGCAGCGAAATGATGCGCGCCACGTTCATGCCCTGCTCGGCCTCCGGCATGGCGCAGCCGATAATCACATCGTCAATCCGGCTTCGATCCAGCGACGGAACGCGCTCCAAAGCGCCCTTCACTGCAATCGCTCCCAGGTCGTCGGGGCGCGTATTTCTCAGCGCGCCTTTCGGGGCCTTACCCACCGGGGTTCTGACTGCGCTCACGATCACCGCCTGTTTCATGCCCACTCCTTCGCTCAATGTCTGCAACTCTGCAACCTAGTTCCTCAGCGGCTTGCCGGTCTTCAGTGTGAATCCGATGCGCTCCGCGGTTTTCTTCTCCCCGCACAGCGATAGAAATCCTTCTCTCTCCAAATCGAGGAGATACTGCTCGCTCACTCGAGTGCCGGCCGGGATTGCTCCCCCGGTTAGCACATGCGCCACATGCGTGGCGATCTTCGCGTCGTGATCGCTGATGTAGTCGCCTTGGCGCATCATATATACGCCCGCTTTCAGCGTGGCCAGCACCTCCTGGCCCGGGGCGGGAATATCGTTGCGGGGAATCGGCGGCGCATATCCACTCCGCGCCAGTCCCACGGCTTGCGCCTTCGCGTCAGCCACCAGCCGCGCGCGGTTCATGGTGATGCCGTCTCCCTGCTGAAGAATCCGCAAGTTCCGCGCTTCATACGCCGAGGTTGAAACCTTGGCCATGGCGATCGTTTCAAACACCTGCCGCAGCGCGTCATACACTTCAACAGACTCGCCGCGCGGATCGGTCCTCACCGCGCCGGCCGCGTCCAGCGCAAGCAGCAGCATCTCCTTGCATCCGCCGCCTGCGGGAAGCAATCCCACTCCCGTCTCGACAAGACCCGTGTAGAGTTCCAGATGCGCCTGACGCAAAGCCGAGTGCATGGCGATCTCTGTTCCTCCGCCCAGGCACAACCCGAAGGGCGCAGCCACAACCGGCCTTGGACAGAACTTGATCGCCTGCGTCATCCCCTGGAAGGCACGAATCGAGGCATCCAGTTCATCCCACTCTTCGTCCTGGATAGCCAGCAGCATCTGCATCAGGTTCGCGCCCGCGGAGAAATTGTCCGCATCGTTTGCAAAGATGAATCCGTCGAAGTTCTTCACGGCCTCGCTGTCGGGACGCAACTGCCGGCGAACGAACTCCACGATGTCCTGCCCGATGCTGTTCATCTTCGAATGAAATTCGAAGCACCCGATCCCATCGCCGATGTCGACCAGCGACACCGAAACATTTTCCGCAAATGCTGCGCGCGACGTTTTGAAAGATGAAACCGGCTGCTCTTCGATTTTGCGCGGCGTCGCGGCATACCTGCGCGCCGGGAGATCGAAGTATTCTGCTTCGTCAGTGCGATACCAGGACGTACCGCCCGATTCCAGCAGCGCCTGTGCCGCGGGTGGAATCGCGGTGCCCATCGCCCGCATTCGATCCACCACGTTCTGGAATCCGGCCGCATCCCACATTTCAAATGGCCCCAGAGTCCAGTTGAATCCGGCCTTCATGGCCAGGTCGATCTCCACAATCGAGTCCGCCACTTCGCCGATCCGGTTCGCCGCGTACGACCACAGTTCCGGCAGCATCCGCCAGTAGAACCGCGCGGCCTGGTCCTTCTCCGGGTTGCCGTTCAACAGCGCTCGGATGCGGGCAGCAACGGAGTCGTTCGTCTTCGCCATCTCCAGTTCAGGAAGCGCAGGACGCGCCGCGGGCCGATACTCGAAGCTCTCCATATCGACGACCAGCCGCGTCTCTTTCCCGTCGCTCGAACGCTCCTTCTTGTAGAACCCCTGCCTGGTCTTGTCTCCCAGCCATTTGCGCTCAATCAGCCCATGGATGGCGGCCGGAACCTTGAGGTCAGCGCGCTCGTCCGCCTCCAGCCGCGCAAAGTTCCCGGCAACGCTCGCGAGCACATCGATGCCCACCATATCTGATAACCGAAATGTGCCCGTCTTGGGCCAGCCGATAATCGAACCGGTCAGGGCATCGATTTCTTCGATGGTCAGGCCCTGCTCCTGCATGATGCGAAGCGTGTTCAACAGCGAGAAGGTCCCAATCCGGTTGGCGATAAAGTTGGGAACGTCCTTCGCCGCCACCACCGTCTTGCCCAGTTTCAAATCCGCAAACTCTTCCACCGCCGCCACTGCCTGACGATCGGTCTCCGGCGTCGCGATGATCTCAATGAGCCGCATGTAGCGCGGGGGATTGAAGAAATGCGTTCCGAACCAGCGGCGACGAATTTCCGGCGAAAATGCTTCCGCGATCTGTGCCACCGGCAGCCCGCTCGTGTTGCTGGTCAGCAGCGCCGCAGGGTGCAGATGAGAAATCACCTTGCCCAGCAGGCCTCGCTTGATCTCCAGGTTCTCCGCCACAGCTTCGATAATCCAGTCGTATCCCTTCAGACTGGGAAGATCGTCTTCGAAGTTGCCAATGGAGATGTGCGCTGCAAAGGACGGGTCAGCAAGGGCTGCGGGCTTGCTCGTCTTCAGGCCTTCGAGGGCTCGGGCGGCAATGCCATTCCGAATGCCCTCGGAAGACGGCAGATCCAGCAGCAAGACAGGGAGCCCCGAGTTGGCCATGTGCGCGGCGATGCGCGCTCCCATCGTGCCCGCACCAAGGACGGCTACCTTGCGAATCTGATACGGGGAACGGCCTTGTTCCACTGCATGATGCATGGGGGAATCCTGCGCAAACTGCTCTGCGGTCAGAGACGCCATATCGAAAACTCCTGCTTTTGAACTGGAGGGGAAGCTCCGTTCTCGTGCTTTGAACTGCTGACCCGTTGGTCACAAAACATCGGAATCCAGCAACGATGCGAAGAATACTGAACGCGCGGTCAAAAAGTCAAATAAAAAATTTCAGGCCTGGGAAAACGAGCAGAATCGGCCATTTTGGGCTTGCTGGGATCTGGCCATGGGCTATCCTTAGGCCGTAAACGAACAGGTCTCTCAAGCAGTGAACGGCAAAGAGCAGCTAGCTGTTTCCCTGAGTTCCGAGCGCTTCCGAAACCGGAACTTGGCCTCTATTTTGAGGCTGGAGACTCCGGGGTGCAAGGACGAAGTCCCGACGTCAGGAGTCGTGTAAACTCCTCCACGACCTCCTCCGCGCCCAGAGCGCCATTCGGCCGATACCAGTTCCCGATCCAGTTGATGGCTCCGGCAATGGCGAATGAAGCCATCTTCGCATTGCATGGCGCGATCGAGCCATCGGCAATGCCCTCCTCGATATAGCCGCGGATTGCTGCATCGATCCGCCGCTTCAGGTTTCTGACCTGGCGGCGCGCCTGATCGGAAAGCTCAGAGTCGTCCAGTGTGGCAACGCAGCGCCCGAAGTCGTACGTCACGATGGCTGTCGCATACGACTGAATATACGACCGTACCTTGTCCAGGCTGCTGCCTTCGCACTCCAGGGCTCCCTTGAGCGCATCCTCAATGGAATCGATCCCGGCCCGGTAGCACTCCACCAGAAGTTCTTCTTTATTCCGAAAATAATAGTAGAGCGCGGGCTTGGTGATGTTCAGGCGTGCCGCAAGCTGACTCATCGAGGTCTTGCGAAATCCCACTTCCAGGAACATCTGCGCCGCAGTCTGCAGCACGGCGTCCCGTTTGACTTCAAGGCTCCGCTGCTCCCGGACTCGAAAGGCCTTCCATGGCTCGTGCAAAGCGAGATTGTTGTCTGGTGCCGCCATGTGTTGGGCTACTCATTTTCTTGGGAATTGCCGGGTGTCGGCGCTTTCCCTGCATTCTACTGTGAAGAGACATTTCGCGCAGCAAAAAGAATTTCCGCTCATTCCAGGAAAAGATCCGGCCTCAGCAGATTGCCGGGAACCGCGGAGTAGCGATCAAGATTATCCACTCCGACACTGGCCAGGACTTCGTCGTCGATCAGGAATTGGCCGGTCATCTTCCGGCTCTCCTGCTTCAGGATGTGAATGGCCGCATCGGCCACAATCTGCGGGATCCGACCATTCTCCCAGGGAGCGCCCGGAATCGCCTGCAAAGCAGAGGTGGCAATCAGGGTGCGAGGCCAGAGAGCATTCACCGCAACCCCCGTCGGACGGAATTCCTCCGCCATTCCCAGCACGCACATGCTCATCCCATACTTCGCCATGGTGTAGGCAAGGTGGGGCGCAAACCACTTCGCCTGCATATCCAGCGGCGGCGAAAGCATCAGGATGTGAGGGTTTTCTGCCTTAACAAGATGAGGCAGGCAGGCCTGGCTGCACAAAAAAGTGCCTCGCACGTTGACGCCCATCATCAAGTCGAATCGCTTCATGGGCGTCTCCAAGGTTCCGGCCAGGCTGATCGCGCTCGCGTTGTTTACCAGGATGTCGATCCCGCCGAACCGCTCCACTCCGAGCCGAACCGCTTCCCTCACCTGCTCTTCCGATCGTATGTCTACTGCCACCGGCAGCGCCCGGCCGCCGGCATTTTCAATCTCTTCGGCAGCGGTGTAGATCGTGCCCGGCAGCTTTGGGTGCGGCTCCGTCGTCTTGGCGGCGACGATGATGTTTGCTCCCTCGCGGGCGGCTGTCAGGGCGATTGCCAGGCCAATTCCGCGACTGGCCCCGGTAATGAACAACGTCTTTCCTCTCAGGCTTGCCATTCTCATCTCTCCCTTGCTTTGCGGCCTTCCACGTCCGAGGCCCCGCCCGCCCCATTCTCCATCCAAAAGGTGGCTCTGGGAAATCGATTTATGACCCACAGGTAAAATAACACGTGACAAAGTCGTGTAAATTTGCTTATTTTACCATTCGGACAGTAAATTCGGTCGGAGGTCACCGATTGGCAGCCCAAGAGCAGGTTTGCTTTGAGCAGTTTCCCGTCACATCCCCCAGTATCGAAGCTTCGGAACTTCCCCTTCAGAGGCTTTACCGTTGCGAACAATCTCGTCCTGCCGAACCCTTGTTCACTCAACCGCTCCACGGCAGGGTGATCGAGTGGAACTGGGCCAGCGCCATGCGCGAGGTCCGGCAGGTCGCGGCCTGGATCAAGGCGCAGAATTGGCCTCCCGGCTCGCGCCTGGTCATTCTTTCCAGGAATTCAGCCTGGTGGCTCATGGCCGACTTTGCCGTCTGGATGGCCGGCCATATCAGTGTGCCCCTCTACCCGGCTGCCAGCAATGCCACGCTTGAGTCGTTGATCCGTCATTGCGATCCGGTCGCCTGCTTTGTCGGTCCATTCAACGCTGCTGATGGTTCGATTCACAGCCTGTTTTCCAGCGTCCGTTGCATCACGTTTCCCAGCTTCACAGGAGAAATGCCGCCGAGCGCCACCCGCTGGGAGGACATTGTCCGCGATCAGCAGCCGCTCCCGGGCACTCCCGTACGGAGCGCCCCGGAGATCGCAACCATCATTTACACCTCCGGGACCACCGGCCAACCGAAGGGCGCAATGCACACCTTCCAGGGCCTGAGCCTGATGGGCAAGTCGATGGCTCCGGCGCTCGCCAACCCGCCGCGAGGCAACGACCGCATCCTGTCCTATCTGCCGCTGGCACACATTGCGGAGCGCGCCATCGTTGAAATGAATGCCCTGTTTACGCCGCTGGAGGTCTTCTTCGCCGACAGCCAGGAGACGTTTCTCGACGATTTGAAGAGAGCGAGAGCCACCTTGTTTTTTTCAGTGCCGCGGCTCTACGCACGCTTCCAACAGAAGGTCTTTGAAGCCATGCCCGAGAAGAAACTGTCCCGGCTTCTCGCCATCCCACTCGTCGGCCGGCTCGTTCGCAAGAAGCTGCTCGACCGCCTCGGCCTTTCGCATGCGCGCATGGTAGCAGGAGGAGGGGCGGCCACCCCGGTGGAGTTGATCAAGTGGTACCGCAAGCTCGGCCTCAACTTCATTGAAGGGTACGGAATGACCGAGACCGGAATCACGCATGTGCCGCTCCCCGGCGCCTACCGCCTCGGCTTTGTGGGCAATGCAAGTGCGGTTGCCAAAACGCGCATTTCCCCGGAGGGCGAGGTTCAGATCCAAGGTCCGATGAATATGCTCGGCTACTTCCGCAGCCCTGAACTCACCCGGCAAGCGATGACCGAAGACGGATTCTTCCGCACCGGCGATCGCGGGGAGATCGACTCACAAGGACGTCTGCGGCTCTTTGGCCGGCTGCGCGAAGAGTTCAAGACCTCCAAAGGTAAGTACGTGGTTCCTTCACGGATTGAAATGCTGCTCGGCGCTTCCACTCTCGTCGAATCCACAGCCGTTTTCGGAGCCGGTATGACACTGCCTTTCGCGATGGTGGTGATGCCCCTGCACAAGCGCGAAGAAGCCATGACATCGGAAGGTCGCGCGGAGATTCAAGGAGAACTGATCGCCTTGATCCGAAGCGCGAATGCCCAACTCGAGCATCATGAGCATCTGCGTTTTATTGCGGTCTGTCAGGCCCCATGGACCGTGGACAACGGCTTTTTGACCCCCACGCTCAAAGTGCGCCGGGCAGCCCTGGAAAAAGCTTTCGAATCGCGCTTCAGCCAGTGGGAAAAGCTGAAGCGTGAAGTGGTTTGGCTGGAGGCACAATGAGCGCCAGCCTGCGTCCGGAAACCACAGGCGTGTTGATTGCCGGAAAATTTGTCGAGACACGCATCTGCCGCACGGCGCGTCCGCGGCATAAGATTTTGATGCTTCATGAAGCGCTCGGATCGGTGAGCTACTGGCGCGACTTTCCTGACAAGCTCGCCGCCGCTACCGAATCGGACGTCCTGTGCTATTCGCGGCCAGGGCATGGCCACTCCGAAGGTCCGCTGGAAACACGGGATCGGCATCACTATCTGCATCAGACCCGGGTGGTCATTCCCGCGCTGCTTGATTCGTTTGGACTCCATCCTCCTGTCCTTTACGGCCACAGCGAAGGTGCGGGCATCGCCATGCTTTATGCAGCTTGTTCCCGCGACGTGAAAGCCCTCGTTCTTGAGAGCCCTCACGTGGTGCCGGAGATCAGCACCTATCACCACATCCAGCGGCTCGCCGCCGGTTATCCGGGCAGCAGGATGCAGGAGCGGCTGGCGCTCTACCATCGCGATGCGGATGCGGTTTTTCATTCCTGGATTCATTGGGCCACTGCCAGTCCCGACGGCAATTACTTTCCCGACGAACTGCTCTCAGCCATTGCTTGCCCGGTTCTTGTGCTGCAGGGGGCACGCGATGACTTTGGCACAACCGCTCATCTTCAAGCGCTGCATACCGCGATTCCATCGCTGGAATTTGAACTGTTCCCCGACAGCGGGCACCTCCCCCACCGGGAGAATACTGATCTCCTGCTGGCTCGCGTCGCACGGTTCCTTGGACAGTTGGACTTTCCTGTGCATCAGCGCGTAACCTCACAGCAGTCAACCTCAAACAACAAGGAGTCACTGTGACCCTGTACCTCCGCGGCCGCCTCGGCACGGCCATGCTTCCCCTCCTGGCGTTCGTGTGCTTGCTCGCCGGAACCCGTTGTTCCGCCCAGCGCGAGTACATCGGCCGGTACGACCTTTCTGTCGGATTCTCCGACATCAACGCGCCTTTTGTGAACAATCTCAACCAGGTTGGTTTCGACACGCAGATCGGCGTCGTTCACAACCGCTGGCTGGCCAGCGGCTTCGACTACAGCAACCAGACCGGAACCACTGCACTCACCGCCAACTTGCTGCCGAAAACGATCCAAATGGAATTGGCTGCGGGCCTTCCGGCTGGTTACACCCTGCACTTGCCCACCGACATCACCATCCAGACGTTCTCCGCCGGGACACAGCTCACATGGCGTCATTTCGCGGGCACACCGATTTTTATTCACCCCGTGATCAGCGCCTTTCACATCGATGCAACTCCAAAGCCTGGTGATCCGGTTGCCGCGGCAGTCGTAAAGCTCCTGGTTCCGTCCGGGAAAAAGTCGGACACCGCCGGAGGGTACGGCATCGGCGGCGGAACCGATCTCCACCTGACCAAGCACTTCAGTGCACGGATGCAGTTGGATGTCGCGTGGTGCCATCCGGTGAACGACATCCTGGCAAACGGAGGGTGGATCTATCGCTTTTCCGTCGGGCCAGCCTTCCACTTCGGGCACGACATCAACAAGCACGTGAAATAAGCACATGACACCGTTCTGCACCGGAAAAGCCGCGCTTGACCGACTGAAATTGTATGAATTCCGGGTGCCCCAGGTCTCGCTTTTGAGACCTGGGATTGTATGAACTCCAGTTGCAAATCAAACTGCAACAAACCTCATCCGGGCAAATAGTGAGGCTTTTTTCACAACGAGCTTCGTGTCTCAGAAGATCAAAACTACATCCTCTGCTTCCCACATCCCACGCAAACAAAATGCCTGTATGGCTCGGTTGCAGCTCCGGCCACACAGGCATCACTCCCTCACTGCCAACGAATCAATCCAGATCGCGATAGGCAGTCGTTGTCAGGAATTCCCGGAACTCGCCCGCGCTGAACTCTCTCAGAATTTCGGCCGCCCGCGGAAATTTGCTTTCGCGGAACTTCTCCGCTCCCATCGTCTTTTCAATCTCCGCAAGAATGCCCTGCAGTTCGGCGTCGCAGAACATCAGCGTAACGGTGCGACCATCGTCCAGCTTGGCTTCGTACTGAATCCACTGCCATAACTGAGCGCGGCATATCTCCGCGGTCGCAGCGTCTTCCATCAGGTTGTAGATGGGTACGCAGCCATTGCCCCGCAGCCACGACTCGATGTAACGCAGCGCCACATCAATGTTGCGCCGGAGGCCGGCCGCCGTGATCTTCCCCTTCGGAACCTCAAGCAGATCTTCTGCCCTGATCCGGCTTTGTGACTCCGCGGGCGGACAGATCTGGTTCTTGGCGGGCATGTGCTTATCGAACACACCCCGAGCAACAGCGACGAGACCTGGATGCGCTACCCAGGTTCCATCGTGTCCGGCGCGCACTTCGCGCAACTTGTCTTCGCGAACCCGCTGCATGGCTTCTTCATTGGCCTGCTTGTCATCGCGAATCGGAATCTGCGCGGCCATTCCGCCCATGGCGTGAATGCCCCGCTTGTGACAGGTGTGAATGAGAAGCTCAACGTAGGATCGCAAAAACGGCTGCTCCATCGTGACATCGCCGCGCTGCGGCAGAACGCAGTCCGGACGATTTCTGAACTTCTTGATGAAGCTGAAAATGTAGTCCCATCGACCGCAATTCAGCCCGGCCGAGTGCTCGCGAAGTTCATAGAGGATCTCGTCCATTTCAAACGCAGCAGAAATGGTCTCGATCAGCACCGTTGCCCGGATGGTTCCCTTGGGGACGCCGCAATACTCCTGCGCAAATACGAACACGTCGTTCCAAAGCCGCGCCTCAAGCCGGCTCTCCATCTTGGGCAGATAGAAATACGGCGCCGAGCCCCTGTCGCGTAAAAGTTGGAAATTGTGAAAGAAGTAGAGGCCAAAATCGAACAGTGATGCGGACATGGGGGCACCGGAGATCTCAAAGTGCTTCTCCGTCATGTGCCAGCCGCGCGGCCGCACAAACAGGACCGCCGGATTGGGGATCAGCTTGTAACTGCGTCCCTCCGGCGTCTCAAAGGCAATGGTGCGCGCGTTCGCATCCCGAAGGTTGCGCTGCCCCTGGATACAGTTACTCCAGGTGGGAGCATTGGAGTCTTCAAAATCAGCCATGGAGACGTTGGCGCCAGAATTCAGCGCGTTGATCACCATCTTTCGCTCTGTTGGACCGGTGATCTCCACACGACGGTCGAGCAGTTCTTCGGGGATCGGAGCTACCGTCCAGGACGACGTCCGTATCCCCTCGGTCTCCGGCAGAAATGCAGGAAAATCCCCCGCATCGAACCGCAGCTGCCGCTCGGCGCGCAACTCCAGCAGAAAAACTCTCCTGCTCTCAAACTTCTCGTGCAGCGCGCGAAGAAAGTCGCAGGCACGCGAGGTCAATATGTCTCGCTCAGTCTCTGGGCGCGACTCCGACGTTTCAGGCATCTGAACTACAGTACTCATCCACTCTTCTCCTTGGGCTGAATCGGGCGGCTCGCTTATACACTCGCTTCTTGAGCATCCGGGACTTCGTGATCGTACGGGTCTTCGAATTGATCTTCTTCGGTGGAACCGGGGATTGCGCAGGTAGAGATGTTTCCCGCCGCGATCGTCGTGGCGATCTGGTCGAAATATCCCGTGCCGACGAATCGCTGATGCTTGACTGCACCGTATCCCAGACGCTCTGCGAGTTCGAATTCCCGCTGCTGCAGCTCCGAGTAAGCGAGCATACCTGTGCGGCTATAGGACTGCGCCAATTCAAACATGGATAGATTCAGCGCATGGAAGCCCGCCAGCGTGACGAATTGGAATCGATATCCCATCTCTCCGAGCTTTCGCTGAAATGCAGCGATCTCTGCATTGTCCAGTTTGCTGCGCCAGTTGAAGGACGGAGAGCAGTTATACGCCAGCAGCTTGCCAGGGAATGCGCCACGGATCGCTTCGGCAAACCGCTTCGCATCCGCCATATTCGGCTCTGACGTCTCGCACCAGATCATGTCGGCATAGGGAGCATAAGCGAGGCCGCGCGCTATGGCTGCATCAATGCCGCCGCGGAACGCGAAGAATCCCTCAACCGCCCTCTCACCTGTCAGGAAAGGATGGTCGGCGGGATCGCAGTCTGTCGTGATCAGTTGCGCCGCGTCGGCGTCAGTCCGTGCAATTAGGATGGTCGGCACGTTCAGAACGTCGGAGGCCAGACGGGCCGAAGTCAGTTTCTGAATTGCTTCGCGGGTTGGCACCAGGACCTTTCCACCCATGTGGCCGCACTTCTTCGCCGATGAAAGTTGATCCTCGAAATGTACCGCCGCGGCGCCGGCTTCGATCAGCGCCTTCATCAACTCAAACGCGTTCAGGTTTCCCCCGAACCCCGCCTCCGCATCCGCAACAATGGGCAGCATCCAGTCAATACCGTCCTGGCCGTCTGCGTGCGCAATCTGGTCAGCGCGCATCAGGGCGTTGTTGATTGCACGGACAACTGCAGGAACGCTGTTGGCCGGATAGAGACTCTGGTCGGGGTACATCTGGCCCCCCAGATTGGCGTCGGCCGCCACCTGCCACCCGCTCAAATAGATTGCCTTGAGACCCGCGGCCGCCATCTGGACAGCCTGGTTTCCCGTGAGCGCCCCCAGTGCCGGAACATAACTCTCCCGGTGCAGGAGACGCCAGAATTTCTCTGCTCCCGCGCGGGCCAGAGAATACTCAACGCGCACCGTTCCGCGCAGTTGATCCACCTGGTCATGCGTGTAGGTTCGTGTAATCCCTTGCCAGCGGGAGGAATTCCATCCGTTGATTCGCGTGTGATTCTCCATTCTGATCTCCAGTCGGGGTTGAAAGCTCTTACTGCAATTGCTACGAGTAAACCGCGCCTTGGTTTGCTGTGCAACAGGAGTCGTCCGAATCGGACCAGTGGACGAACCCACTCAGTCTGCTGCATAATTCTGTTCGCCGGTTGTATCCATGAACCTTTCCGGCCTTCGTCGGCAGTTGACCGCACGCGGGCCACCGCAGAGCCGTCCGACTCAGGCCGATTCAACCTACCTCGAAGAGGAGTGCAGCTCGTGCCTCTGACTCAAAGCGTCATCCATAACCTCACTACGTCTCTACGCTCCCGCCGCATCAACGACGGCATCGCAGTTCTCCAACAAATCGACAATGACTTACTGGAGGTCGGCCCTGAAGTGCCACGTGCAGGCCGCTTCCTGCTGCTGATTGCTCAATGGGTCGATGTCGGCTTCCGCGATGCGCAATTTCTCTCTTCCTTATTGACCCGATTCAAAACGGATACCCGAAAAGAGCAGAGCCTCCAGGACTATCTCTATCTGCGCATGGCCGAGGGCTTTTGTGCCCTCGCCACCGGCAACAGCGATGAAGCGATCCGTACCCTCGATCTCGTTCTCGGCTCGTTGGAGGATATCGATGACCGGGACCAACTGGCGCTCGCTCATTTCTGGAAAGGGCGCGCGCACCGGAAGAAGGGCGAATATGAACTTTCGCTGCCACACATCATTCGTGCGCGAGAACTGGCGTTGGCAAGCGACGACAAGGTGTTCGCCGCCATCGCCGGTATCCAGGAAAGTTGGTTGTTATTCCAGAAAGGCATGACGAAGGAAGCGCTGCGGGGCCTTGACCGGGCTGAAGCCGCGCTGAAAACGACGGACCACTTCATCGCCTTGGGAAATATCGAATCCGCGCGCGGCCGCATCGTGCGCCGCTCCGGAGACTACGCCTCCGCACTCAAATACTTTGCTTCCGCGAGTCGTCTTTACGAGAAGCGCGATGCGCGGCACCAGAATCTCGCGCGTTCGCTTGTTAACGCCGCCTACGTCCGGAGAATTTTAGCCCTGCAGATTCGCAAGCGAATCGATCAGGCCCAGCGGTCAGGGAGGCAGCGCACTCTTGATCGATCGAGAGTTGGCCATGGCACAGCCGAGTCGCTGCGCTCCCGCTACCAGCAACTCTGTCATGAGGCCAAGCAGGATCTCAATCGCGCCCGCGAGATCTATGCGTTCCACGCCAACGAGGACGGCATCGGAAAGGTGACACTGAACCTGGGCTATCTTCACCTCGATCGGGGAGAGATCGATCGCGCGTCCGAGGAAGCCGATGCTGCTTACCAAATGGGCTTGGGACGCAAGGATCACATCCTGATGGCGCGCGCACGGATTCTGGGGGCAGCCTGCGAAAATGCGCATGTCGATGAGCAGACCGGAGAACACGATGACGCCGCAATCCATGCGAATCGCGCCCGGGAATGGAGCGATGAGGCACTGGCGTTGGCGCGTGGCACGCAGAATCGCAGGTTGCTGGCAGGCGCATCCATCATCTCTGGAATGACCGCCGCAAACGAGTTCTACCAGGATTGGGAGAAGGCGCGTCAATGCGCCAGCGAAGCGACCGCGATGATGGTCCCCGGCGAAAGCGACCAGCTTGTCGAAGGGCTCTCCGATTTGAAGACCCGCATCGTTCAGGCATCCGGAATCAACGACACATTGCGTGCGTGGTCCGAGGGCATGGTGGGCAACAAGACCTTCCGCCAGGTCACGGAGGAGTTCGCGGAAATCGTCATTCCGAAAGTCTGGCTGCGCAATGACAAAAAGATCTCGCGCGTAGCAGAGCAGCTTTCGATATCGCCCAAGAAAGTCAGAAGAGTATTAAGGAATGTCGGTTGGTCGTAACGGGAGCACCGGCGTACGCCTTCTTCTTCGACTCCAGTGGCTGCAGTCGCTTTTCTGACGGCCGCAAACTAGCTTTGGCGTTTCGCTCTGGCAAATCCAGGCGTGAGAATGTACCATTCGGCCATGATCAAGATGCTGCACTCTTCTGTCGTCCGCATCGCTGCCTTGCTGCCTACACTGCCTTTGCTTGTGGGAGTGCTCTGCGCCCTTCTGCCCCTCCAGATTGGAGCGCAATCGGCGACCGATTTGCCCGTATTGAAGGGGCTTGCGCCCGTGACTGTGCTGTCGAAAACATCCGAAGGCGCAGCGGCCCTTGCGGCAAACTTCGCTGTGACGGGCGGCATCCAGACGGGTGCCATCAGCCAGCCAACCCTTCTGCCTTTCGCACAACAGCAGCAGCAGGCCTTGCGCGATGCCTTTATCACGGGTGCTAATCTCGACCAACTTACTGACGGGCTGGGTACGACGCTCGGTGCTGCCTACGTGGCGCGGGCTCACTCCATCGACCGGAGTCACTCGACCAATCTGTCCCCGGCCGTAGCCGACCTCATTGCCTACGCAGGCGCCACCACCTCGGCAAATTCTTCTTCCGGCAAGTACTTCTTCGCTAATGGCACGACCGACGGAACGACGCAGGTCTCGGCCGAAGCGATGGCGATCCTCAAGGAGATAGGCGGCCAGACGGATATCTTCGGCAAGAGCTATGGCCTCCCGGCCGGCACCCCCGGCGCCGACCGGTTCGGCGACTCACGCCCGTTTCAGACGGAGCCGACTGTCTTGCACATCATCGGCCTGGACTACTTCAACACCCCGGCCAGCGACATTGTTTACAATCGCGGTCCAATCATGAATCTCGTCGACAGTCCTTCCTACCCCAGCGGCCACACCACCTATGGCTACACTGGGTCGCTGGTGCTCGCCGTGCTTGTGCCGGAACGCTATCCGCAGATGATCGCGCGTGCCGCAGAATATGGAAATGACCGCATCCTTGTCGGAGCACACTATGCGATGGATGTGATGGGCGGGCGCACCCTGGCCCTCTACGACATGGCGCATCTGCTCGCCAACGATCCGGCCTATGTGGGCCAGACGCTTCAGGGTGCGCCTCAGATCAAGGACTTTCAGGCGGCCGTGCGAGCGGCACGTTCCGACATGACCACTGCCCTGCAGACAGCCTGCGGCAACACGATTGCGGTCTGCGCACACGAAGACACCGGCCGTCTCAGCAACCCGGCGGCGAACGAAGCCTTCTACGCTGTCACGCAGACATATAACCTGCCCGTCGTCTACGCGAAGACTGCCGGCACGGTCGAAGTCGTCGGCAAGTTGGCTCCAGAAGCAGGCTATTTGCTCACCATTGCTTTCCCATCGTTAACCCTGGAGCAGGCCGACCAGATCCTGACCGAGACGGAAGGACCGGGGGGCGGCTTCCTCGACAACGGATCTTCGTTCGGCGTTTATTCCCGGCTCAACCTCTATGCAGCCGCGAGCAGAGCAGCAGCCCTCACCGCCGGACATGGAAGCGCTTCCGCAGCGGCTAGATAGAGCGGCGAGAAGCTATCCCTCTGTAGTTCGCCGGCACGGTCAACGCGCCGGTGGACTTCACAATTGCCGCCAAGAAACCCAAGGCGCCAATCCGACAGCAAGAATTATTAAGCACTTCGATTCAGTTACTTATCCATCACTTGCACGATGCATAGTGCAAATTCTATTTGCAGTCTCGATCGCAGTGGGCGAATATAAGGCGAATAGGTTTCGCCATGTCCTCCGCAGCAATTCGCCTCCAGATCGAAACCGCACTCGCCCATCGAATCCCGTCCGCGCTCACACCGCGGCCGCGGATCGTCCGTCCCCTCGCGCCTACTGGAATTCGGGCGTTGGACGAATTGCTGGAAGGCGGCCTGCCACTCGGAGCCATAACCGAGATGATCGGACCGGAATGCAGCGGGCGCAGTTCCGCGGCGCTCTCTTTCGTGAGCCGTCTTACCCAGGCGGGAAGTGTGTGCGCATGGGTGGATGTTTCCGATTCTTTCCATCCTGAATCGGCGGCAGCATCGGGCATCGATCTGTCCCGGCTGCTATGGGCGCGATGTGCGGTTTACCCAAAAGCAACGCAAACCCCTGCTGAATACAGATTCGCACTTCCTGAAAAGTACCTCATTCCGGCGCCAGTGAAACACGGTCTGCACGGCGGAGGCTGTGGCGGGCATCCGCGCAACGAAGTCAAGGGACTCTCGGATGCGCTGGGCGGCCTGCTTCGCCCAGAGGCAATCGCACCACGCTGCGCAGAGCCTCAACCAAGGGTACGAGCAGAGCGCGAAACCTTCGCGCCGCAACCGCAGTCGTGGGCGCCGCAAGCGAAGGCTCGAATGCATCCCGGCAAACCGTGGGCACGGATCGAACAGGCGTTGCGTGTTACGGATCTGTTGTTGCAAGCCGGCGGATTCAGCGCCATTGTGCTCGACATGGCAGGCATCGCGGCGGAGCATGTTGCGCGTGTGCCGATGGCCACATGGTTTCGCTATCGTGCCGCAGCGGAGCGGACCCAGGCCTGCGTACTTCTCTTGTCGCAGCATCCATGCGCAAAAAGCAGCGGAGAATTGCTGCTCCGGTTCCAGCCGGGAGAGGCACGCACGGATGAGGCCACTGTATTCACCGGAATTGAGCATCGTGTGGAAGTCGAGCGGAGACGGTTCGCGGTGGAGACGTCGAATGTCATTCCGCTCCGCAAGCCACCACAGAAAGCAGCCCACTGGAGAAGTCAAACGACTTGGGCAGGTGCGCGATGAGCCAGCCTGCCGAAATCTACGCATGCATTCACGCAACGGAGTTTCCAGCACAGGCTTTGCTTCGCTTGCGGCCGGAGTTGAGCAAGCAACCCTGCGTGGTGATGGAAGGCGAGCCGCCATTGCAGCAAGTCTGCTCGCTCAATCGAAGGGCGCGCGCTCTGGGCATTATGCGTGGCATGACGCAAGTGGAGATGGATACTTTCTCTGGCGTATCCGTGCTGCGGCGCTCACTCAGCGAAGAGGCTGCGACGAAAGCGGCACTGCTTGAATGTGCTGGCGGATTCTCGCCGCGTGTTGAAGATCGCAGCGACAATACGGCGTTTCTCAGTGTGATCGACATTGCCGGAACCAGGGCATTATTCGGCTCGCCGGAGACCTTGGCGCAGAATCTTCTCCATCACATCCGCGCACTCGGCATCACCGCCAGCACCGCGGTCAGCAGCAACTTTCATGCGGCGGTTGCGCTCGCCAAGGGGCTCCCCGCGCAAACGGCGAAGGTGGTCCCCACAGGCGAAGAGAGTACGGCACTCGCATCGCTGCCGCTGACGGTGCTTGATCTTAACGCACAACAGGCCGAAATATTTTCACTGTGGGGGATTCGCACCTTGGGAATGTTGGGCGCGCTGCCGGAAAAAGAACTCATCGCCCGGATGGGGCAATCCGGCAAGCGGCTTCGCGAAAGCGCACGCGGCGAAATGTCCCATCTGTTTCTGCCTCTGGAGCCTGCATTCCATCTCACCGAGCGCATGGAACTCGATTCGCCGGTAGAAGTTCTCGACGCGCTGCTGTTTGTCGTGAACCTGATGCTGGATCAACTGATTCGCCGCGCGACGGCGCGCATACTGGCTCTGGCTTCAGTCAGCATCACGCTTACGCTCGAGGGCGGCGCGACTTTCACGCGAACGGTCCGGCCCGCATTGCCTTCAGACGACCGCCAGCTCTGGCTTAAATTGCTGCATCTCGATCTCGATGCGCATCCGCCGCAGGCTGCGATTCTTGCCGTCACTCTCGATGCAGAGCCGGGCAGCACCAGCAAAGTGCAACTCGGTTTGTTCTCGCCGCAGTTGCCGGAGCCGTCGCGCCTTGATGTGACACTTGCGCGTATCAGCGCCATCGTCGGTGATGGAAATGTTGGCCGCGCCGTGCTCACTGACACGCATCAGCCGGATGGCTTCCGCATGGAGCCCTTCAGCGTTCCCTCCTCAGAACCATCCGAAAGCCCTTACCCTCCGTTGCGTCCAGCCATGCGCCGGCTGCGTCCGGCTGAAGCGGCGTTCGTGACAATTACAAATGAGCGGCCCATAACATTTGTCTTTCGGGATCGGCGCTACACAGTGGAGTACGCGTATGGCCCCTGGCTTACCGGCGGCGAGTGGTGGAGTGCAACACTTTGGGGGTGCGAACAATGGGACCTGGTGGCGCGTGCCCAGGATGGTGCTATCCTCTGCTGCTGCCTGATTCGCGACCTCCTCAGCGACCAGTGGAAGATGGTGGATTTGTATGACTGAGCAGTACATTGAGTTGCACGCCGCCAGTGCCTTCAGTTTCCTGCAGGCCGCTTCACCGCCGGAAGATCTGATCGAGCGGGCGGTTGCGCTGGAAATGCCGGCCATGGCGCTACTCGATCACAACGGCGTCTATGGCTCTGCTCGTTTCCACACCAGCGCACAGCGCAACTCGCTCCGCGCGCATATCGGAGCAGAAGTCTCCGTGTCCAGCTTCGGCCCTCGGCTAACGCCTCCCGCATGGCTCCCGCACCAACACAACAATGAACCCACGCGCCTACCCTTACTGTGCGCCTCGCGCATCGGCTACCAGAATCTTTGTCAGTTGATTACGCAGTTCAAGATGCGCGAATCGACAAAGTGCGATGGCGCGGCAACATTCGATGATCTTGGCCAATACGCCTCCGGGCTGGTTTGCCTGACGGGAGGAGACGAAGGACCGCTGGCTGCTGCGCTCACCCACAGCGGCGAAACTGCGGGCCGCGAGACAGTGGAACAACTGACGCGCATCTTCGGCCGTGAGAATGTTTATGTCGAAGTCCAGCGCCATCAGGAACGCGAAGAAGAATGGCGCAACCAGGCAGCCATTCGCATTGCCCATTCGCTGAAGTTGCCGGTGATTGCCACCAACGGCGTTCGCTATGCAACCACGTATGAACGTGAGATTCACGATTTGTTCACCGCGATCCTCCATCATGTCGAACTCGATCAGGCAGGCCGTCTGCTGGCCATCAACAGCCAGCGTCATCTGCGAAGCGCGCAAGAAATGGCGGCGCTGTTTCGCGACGTCCCAGGCGCAATTGAAAACACAGTCCATCTCTCCTCCCGGCTCGACTTTGAATTAAGCGATCTGGGTTATGAGTTTCCGCTCTACCCGGTGCCGGATGGAGAGACCATGGACAGCTTCCTGCGCAAGCGCGTTGCCGAAGGTGTCGAGCGGCGCTACGGTCCGAAGAATAATCCAGGCTTGATGGCACGCGCAAAGAAGCAGGTAGAGCACGAACTCGCGCTCATTGCAAAGCTCGGCTTTGAGGGATACTTCCTCATCGTGTGGGACATCATCTGCTTCTGTAAACGAAACGACATCCTGGTGCAGGGCCGGGGCAGCGCCGCCAATTCCGCCGTTTGCTACGCGCTCGAAATCACGGCCATCGATCCCGTCGAGATGGAGTTGCTCTTCGAACGTTTTTTAAGCGAGAGCCGCAAGGAATGGCCGGACATCGATCTCGATCTGCCGTCGGAGGACAAGCGCGAGCAGGCCATTCAATATGTATATCAGCGGTATGGCGAACTCGGCGCCGCCATGACAGCCAACGTCATCACCTATCGCGGCAAATCAGCCGCGCGCGAAACAGGCAAGGCGCTGGGCTTCGATGAAGACACATTGGGACGGTTGGCGAGCCTCGTAGGCCAGTGGGAATGGCGTGGCGCAACCGATACCATGGCGCACTCCTTTCATCATGCGGGCTTCGACATCCAGCATCCGCGCATCGCTAAATATCTGGAACTGTCCATGCGCATTCAGGATTTGCCGCGCCATCTCGGGCAGCACTCCGGCGGCATGGTCATCTGCCAGGGCCAACTCAATCACGTAGTCCCGCTGGAGCGTGCTTCCATGCCAGGCCGCACGGTGGTCCAGTGGGACAAGGAAGATTGCGCCGACCTGGGACTCATCAAGGTGGACCTGCTGGGCCTGGGCATGATGGCAGTGCTCAAAGATTGTCTCGAACTCATCCCTGAGCACTACGGTGAGCGCGTCGACCTTGCGCAGTTGCCGCAGGATGATGAGGTGTACCGAACTCTGCAACAAGCAGACACAGTGGGCATGTTTCAAGTGGAGAGCCGCGCGCAAATGGCTTCGTTGCCGCGCAATCATCCAGACAGGTTCTACGATCTTGTGGTGCAGGTCGCAATCATTCGTCCCGGCCCGATCATCGGTCAGATGATGCACCCCTACATGCGCAGACGTCAGAAGAAGGAAGCCGTCACGTATCCGCATCCGTCTCTCGAGCCGGTGTTGAAGCGCACGCTGGGAGTGCCGCTCTTTCAGGAACAACTGCTTCGCATCGCAATGACTGTCGCCAACTTTTCCGGTGCTGAGGCCGACGAGTTGCGCCGCGCTGTCGGAATGCGCCGCTCCTGGGAGCGGATGAAGAATCTAGAAGTGAAACTTCGCGCGGGCATGGCTGCCAATGGCATCGACTTAAAAACGCAGGACACCATTGTGCAGAACATCAGTTCCTTTGCCCTGTACGGATTTCCCGAGTCGCACGCCGCCAGCTTCGCGTTGATCGCTTATGCCTCTGCGTATTTCAAAGTGAAATACCTGGCCGCCTTCACCTGCGCCATTCTGAACAATCAGCCAATGGGCTTTTACTCTGCCGCGGTTCTGGTGAAAGACGCCCAGCGCCACGGCCTGCGCGTCAAACCCATCGACGTACAGGCATCGGATTGGCCCTGCACAATCGAACACGAGAGCGACGGATCACTTTCACTCCGCATTGGGATCGGCTATGCGAAGAGCCTCTCACGCTTCGCCGCTGACGCATTGGTGGCGTCGCGCCGGAGCGAAGGACTTTTCCGTTCCGCGGAAGATCTGGCCCAACGCGTTCCCTCGCTTAATCGAAACGAACTGACACGGCTGGCGCAGATTGGTGCTCTGAATCAACTCGACAGCATCCGGCATCGCCGTGACGCGCTCTGGCAAGTGGAGCGCGCTGGAAAACTGGAAGGCCCGCTCTTCCGGCGCGACAGTGAATCGTTGCGCGAAGATTCCGTCGCGCTTCCTTTGCAGCAGATGAACATCGAAGAGCGCCTGGTGGCCGACTATGCGGGAACCGGCCTCACTGTAGGCAAGCATCCGATGTACTATCGCCGGCCAGAACTGCGCCGCAGCAATATCCTGTCCGCTCAAGAGCTGCGAACGCGGCGAGATGGAGAGCAAGTTCGTGTGGCCGGATGCATCATCGCGCGGCAAAGGCCCGGCACGGCAAAGGGCTTCATCTTCATTTCAATGGAGGACGAGACGGGCATCGCCAATGTCATCGTCACACCTGATCTGTACGAACGCGACCGCTCAGTAGTTACACGAAGCAGATTTCTTTTGGTCGAGGGTCCCCTACAGAATCAGGACAACGTGATTCACGTCAAAGCGACTCGCCTGACTGTCTTGTCCGATCGTGCCTTGGAAGTGCAATCGCACGACTTTCACTGAGCGCACAAAACGTCCTCTGAGGCTCGCGACGTCCTTGCCGTATGCCGAACGAGTTACACGTCGCCCGAAGCAAAGAAGCCTGCCCAATAGTACGGATGATTGAAGGGCGGATCATCCATCTTGCGAATTTCGCTCTCCCAAGCGCCTGCTCTATCAGGGATGAATTGGCGGACCCACGCAATCACCTCATCTTGGGACATCACCATGATCTGGCGCGCCGCTTCGTTCAAACTGGCGACGCCCTGATGCTTGCCTGCGTGCAGCAGCGAATAATGCTTGGCGACAACGATTGCCGCCGCGAGTTGATTGACTTCCCACAAGGTCGCAATGACGCTGCGAACGCCAGCGGCGAAGAAGGCAGTCGGCAAACCTGCGTACTCGGCCGACACGAGAGTCCGGCCAAGCCCACTCTCGCACGCTCCCATGAAGACCGACCGGCAACTGCGCAGGTCGAGGTCAGAGAACAGGCGCGTGAAATCCACAGGCTCATCCCGCGTGACCTCGAGCCTGCTTTTCCGTGGGTCATCTTGATCGAACCTGCCGTGACAGGCGAAGAAAATGTCCGTGGGAGGATTTTCTGCAAGCGCCACCTGGAAATTCTTCCACGGAGCGTCCGGTATCGAGACCGGAATATCACTTCCCTGGGCAGCTATCGCCCGCAGGGTTCCGGCATAGGCGGGAGTGCGCGCCGCATCGCGCAGGATGGCGAGGCCACCGTCAGCGATCGCCGCATCAGTTCCGTGAACCTGAAGAAAGAGGCTGAGAGATGCCGCGTAGCTCACGTCACACAGCTCGATCAGCCGCTTCCCTCCCGCGCGCAGGGCATGCAATGGCACGTCATTCATCCGGAAACGCGGGAAGATCTTCAGGTGCTTGCCGGCCAAGACAGGCGCGAACATATCCAGCAGCCCACCAAAAGTCCTCTGGTAGAAATCGAGCAAAGCGTCGATGGCTGGGCGCATGAAAAGCGCGGGCCGACTGGATCCACGCGCTTTCGTTGCCGCCGCGCCGTACGCGTCATGGCATTGCCGCCATTGATCCGCGCTGAGCGCAACGAAGCTTGCCATGACAATTTGTCCACACGAGGCGTCGATGAGCATGGCATAAGTTTGCGCCCTGCCGACATAAAAGAGAAGAAACACGGTGTCGGCGATTCGGAGCGAGTGAGTTTGCTCAACGACAGCACTGCAGAGTTGCGCCCGGATGATCTGCGGCGACAGCCTGTTGCGGGTTTGAAGATAGAATTGGCGCTCAGCACGGTCGTCGACAACAGACGTAAGGTAATCTTCGAACGCATTGTCGAGTGTGGCGTTCGTGCTGACGGTGGCGAGGTCACGATGCACAATGGCGCGCGCCTGCCGGAAGCGCGCATACTCAGGCGCATCCATCGACGCGGCTACTCTGCTTTCAGCCACCAAGTCGGTCGCATAGCGTGGACCGAATACTTCGATCACGTCCAGTGTTTCATCAGGTCCAACGCGAGTCGCAATCTGAATCGAGTTATCGGCGTAGGAGCGCATCATCTGCTGCTTGATGGCTCGCGCAATCGGCAGCACAGTCCCGCCAATATGATTCTCAAAGGCCCGGCGCCCATTGGCATACGCCTCCTCGGTCGCGGCCAGTTCGGGCAAATTCTTCCCCGGCTCCAACTCTGTCGGCAGCCTGCGCAGACGCACGTCCCCGATCTCGCAGAAGTCGATCGCCTGCCAGTAACTGAACTTCGGATGCGCGTCGTGCGTGAACGCCTTGCGCAACTCGAGTTCTGCTTCATCCAGCTTGTGGTCCTCACGCAGCGCCAGGCCGAGCAGCCGGTGCAGATGGCCGATCTCCGCGTCGAGCCCTACCTCCATGGCGTCGCTCAAAGCGGTTCGATATGCGGTTTGGGCAGCCGGGTAGTTCCCCGCCCCCGAATGCCAAAGCCCAAGATGCCGAAGCGCCACAACGCGGCAATACGCATCCTCCGGCGCTGCGCAGCGTGCAATGACTTCCTCAAAGAGAGCGGGACTATCCGGCGTGAGCGAGAGCGCGACATCCGGAAACGCCGCCTTCAGATCGCTCCACGGCTTTTCAAAGTAGAGATGTTCGGAGAGAGGATTGATGGAGCTATACGGCGCGGAGTTATACAGGCGGTAATAGTAGCCGTAGGTCATCTTCAACCGGGAACACAGAAGAGCACCGACCGGATCCGAAGCCTGGCCAAAGTCATCGATTGAGCCGGACGAAACCTTCCAGGCTCTCCATCCGTTGTATGCATTTTCTCGAGAATGGAGCGAGAGGTCTTCTGCGAAATGGTCTTGAGCGTCGGCAAATAAAAGGCATGAGATGGCCCCAGAAGCGGGTGATCCAATGGACCGAGTTACTTCCTGAAACAGGAATGCCAAATAGTAGCCCGGCAGTCGATACCACCGCACCCAGTCTTCCAGTTCCTCGCCCATGCGACGCTGATCTTCAGCTGTCGAAGTGATCGATTTCATCGACTCGATCAATTCCGGCAGCTTCGCCTGAATCGCCGGACGACCGAATTTCATCTCGGAAAGAGCCGAAAGGATCAGACTGAATGTCTCACGTTGCGCGGAGGTGAGTTTGGCGCCGCTCGGTGGCGGATACATGACACTAACCTATCTCATACGTGCGCGGTTCAAACAACGCGAACTGGGCCTTCACCATTTTGCCCAGAAGGCCGCGCTGGCGCAGGTCTCCGCTGAGGGAAGCGTGCACCGTGAGCTTGCCCTGTTTCGGCGCGCGGATCACGACGCTGGGCGAGAACCCGTGCTGAATGGCCTCATCCCTCACATACCACATCGTCGGATTCGCCATGCGATTCGAGCTTTGCACGGTTGCCGTCTCGGTCGTCCATTTGAAAGGAATGCTGATGTTGAGTTGCAGGCACTTTGCGGCATTCGCCAGGACCGCGGCCGGCGTGGCCAGCAATAGGTAGCGAAGCCCTTCGCTGATGTCGATCTTCGCTTCGCCGCTCATAATTTCGTGGACATCGGTCTGGCTCGTGGGAAAGAGATCGAAGGCCACGGCCTTGTCTGTGCGTGCTCCATCAATGCGGAATTCCAGATCGAGACGGAGGCGCTCCAAACGCTGATTGCCCGGCAGGATGGCCGTGATGGGGACTTCGACGGAAAAGAAATCATATTCGTCCACATGGTCGGGGAGCGCGACAGCACCGGAGACCATTTTGCGGGCGTAGGCAACCAGTTCCGTCCAGTCGAGGGCATCGGGAAGCTTGATTGTCGATTGCTTGAAGATGCGTTCAGCCTCTTCAGGATCGGCAGGCACGGGTGCGTCCACCGAAAGCACCCCAGCAATTTCATCCTCCGCATCCCACTCCGGGTTGGGAGACAGCACAAGAAGGTCAGCCGGTGCACTCAATGAGTCTTCCTCCGCATGCGCTAGGTTTTTCACTGCCAAGTGAATGCGCATCGCTTCATGGTCCGCGCAGACTTGATCCTGCAAGCGCATATTGGATCAACCCCCATGGTGGTGTCAATCGATATTCGAGGAATATCTTCTTGCGAAGAATGACGCGCTCGTCATGCCTCCAACTGGAGACCATCAGGTCTTGCCAAGTGTACTGTCACGATCGAGGCCACACCAGCAAATCGGCACATGCGTGTCGACGGCCCACAAGATGAGCCTTAAGCGGCAGCGGCGTTGATTTGCGTATCGCGAAGCGCGTCCCACGTCCAATTCCGACCCTGGCCGCAAGTATGGTAAATTCAAAGAGGTGGACAGACCACCTCCCGGAGAGATGGCCGAGTGGTTTAAGGCGCACGCTTGGAAAGCGTGTGTACTCGAAAGGGTACCCAGGGTTCGAATCCCTGTCTCTCCGCCAGCAAATCGTTAAATTACAGAAACACAAGAACTCAGCTCAATCTTAATCACTTGGCCTGCCAGTAATTGTCTGACCTGGCGGCCCCTCCGCCCCCTTTTGCGTCCAATTTCGGCCGGTTGCCTTGCAAGACAGGAAGGTGCCTCGCAACGCGATAGTCGCGCTGATGCTGGAATACTCGTGCTTCCATGGGGTTCTCTGTCGCTGGATCTTTGAGCTTCTATGGAATATCTGACGATCACTAGCTCCAAGACCCTGAATCTCTCACATCTGGCATAGGATGTTTCACCCCAAATGGAGGCGAAAGGGGATGGCTCTTCTGCAAACGCTCTAGAAGCTGAAGGCCAGCCCTGCGCGCACGCTGCGCTGATCCTGGGCGAAGATGAGCAGGGATCCGTCACTCGTCAGGAATGGATGATACCCTTCCGCCAGCAGGTTGCGCACATCGAGCAGAGCCTCGAAGCCGCAGGTCCCGTCGCGATGCAGATGAATCGGCTGCCGAATATGCAGATTGAAGTAGGGTGCAGCCGCATCCACAGCGAAGGGAGCCACCTGGGTGACAGTATCTTCCGGTTGCCAGCGATAACTTGCCCGCCAACGCGTTCCACTGCCGTCGAGGGTGCCGGAAAGCGAGAGCGTATACATTTGAGCGCGCCTCGGACGAACTCCGCTCAGTACCTGTGCGAGACTTGCGGCTTGCGGCAGCGCGGACACCACAAGCGCATTGCCGTTGGCATAGCTGAGACGCATATGATTGCCGCCGGGCAGGCGCCGTTCATAGGTTGCCGCCAAGCCTGCGCTTGAGAAGTCCGGCCCATTGGTGTGCAGCAACCCACTCTCACGATCCAGAAGGACCGCGGCGGCGGCCGGGTCGCCAGCGGCAAAGCGACTCATGGCCTCGATCACCGGGTTGTCGGTCCGGTCCGAGAAAACCAGAACAGAAACCCCGGAAACATCCGTGTGCCGCTCCCAGCCGAGATCCTGGTGCAAGCCATGCTCAAGAGCTAGCGTGCCGTTGCGTGCAGAAACGGCGGGAAGCCAAGCCCGTGCCTCGGTATCCTCGGCGTCCGGTGCGGCAGGACGCAAGGTTGACATGCGATAACGGACGGTTGAGTCACCATCCCTCCAGCCTACGGAGGCAAACGGGAGCATTGCGGCCACCATCTCAGCAGACGGACCGGAAACGCGAGCCAGCACTTGGTTCGAACCGACTTCCGCCTCGAACTCATCTCCGAGGTGAATCGTCTCCCAACTGCGGACAGCCGCTTCTTCGAGCCCCTCGGCGCTGCCCGAATCGATCTCCGGGTGCATCGCAACAGCGGCCACCGACTGCACGGAGCCGGCAAAGCCAAGATCCTGCCGGAAGCCCAGCATGGACTCGATTCCGCCGTCGGTGCCGGGAGCAAAATCCACGCGCGCCAGAAGTTCGCGGCTGTTGGATGGCGTCTCTTCAACCGCCGCGGAGATGCGTTCCCCGCTCTCGCCGAAAGCGCCGTACTGGCCGCTCGCAACCAAGCGAGCCTTCAGCCGGGGCTTCGCGCCGGAGCCGTCTGAAACAACAACCAGGGGACCGTCCTCGAGCCAGCGCAACAAAGGACGATTGGCGGCCGAACGCAGCGTCCAGGCCCAATCGTCCTTCTCGGAGCCACCCGACCGCGGCTCAGCCGGCAGCCACTGCATGACTTCGTAGAGGCTGCTGAGGGTCAAATTGACAATCGTGTTGGCGCGGACACGGACATTTTCGCGCAGCGAGGGCAAAAACCAGGGGCCCTCGGCCTTCAACGCGTAGCGGCCCGGAAGAACCGAGGGAATGGTAAACCGGCCGCCCGCGTTGGTGTAAACGCTGGCAATCACGCTCAGATCGGACCGCAGCAATTGCACCTGAGCGCCAATCTGCGGAACGCCGGACGAATCGCGCACCACACCCGAAACCGATCCGGGCGCAACCCCGTAGACCGGAAGGCTGCCCAAGGCAATCAGCGTGGCGAAAAAAGCGAGATGGAGTCTGCGCGTCATCACAATTCTGGGTGACCTGGCAGCGTCCCTGGCGATTTCCAGCGAATGGCTCCCGCGCAGACTTCCGGATCTTGAGTCCGGTAGCCCAGTTGCGCGGGATACTTCCTATTCCACGACAAAAGGCGCCGATTGCGCAATCTCTTGTTTTGAGATTCCGTCATTTATTTTGATCGTCACCTTGTACTTTCCTGGCTGAAGTCCTGCCAGGGGGATAGTTTTCTCCACAGTCAACTGATCGCTGTGCGCGGTCAGATCCTTGGAGTCCACCTGCTTCTCAAAATCCACGGCATTGGTCGCCGTGTCGATAATCTGGTACGTCACGACTGCCTGGTTGCTCTTGGTGACATCGTCGATCTGCAGGTTATAGACCTGCATCCAAAAGTTGAGCTGCTGGCTGCGTTTGAAGCTGACCGGCGTGGCTGCGTTGGGGCTCACCCGCGGCCGGATATACGTGTTCCCGATGATGAAGTTGCCACTGCCGATCTCGCGCGAAGAAACCTGATTCATCTGGTCGGCCAGAATCAGCGTGGATGTGGCCAGCTTCTCGTCGTGATAGGTGGGTACTTCCAGGCCGCGACCATAGATGCCGACGTGATCCGGGTTGTTCACGTCCTTGATGGCAATATCCAGGCGGTAGAGTCCGGGGAGCAGGGGCAGGGCCTTCCAGTAAACCGACTGGCGATCCAGACTCTTGGCCAGCAACTCGGCCGGTTGCTCGATTTCGACCGTATCCTCGAAGGTCTGCACCGTCTTATGGGTGAGCGTTGTGACCTTGCCCAGGATGTTCACCACTCCCTTGGCCACGCCATCTTTGGTTACGAAAGTAATGTCTCGGTTCTTCATCTGCAAGGTGATCGGCACCAGGACCGTATTCTCTGTGACCTTCACAAAGTCGGTGCGCACATCGAAATTGAACACTGGGCCGGAGAGCAGCTTGTGCTCCGAGATGAAGTTCTCAAGATCCTTGAATTTGATCGGCGGCGGAGCAAAGACCTTGGCCGCCAACTCGATGCGGTCGAATTGCTTGGACTGCTGCGAAGAAGACATCGGGCCGGTGCCCAGATTTTCCAGGCCGCCCTTGAAGCGGTCCGCCTTCTTGGCCTGGCCCATCTGCTCCCACTGCGTTTGTCCGGCGCCGGGAACGTGCAGCAGCGCGTCCTTTTCGCTGCGGTCGATGGTGAAGTGGTAGTCGCCGCACTGGCAGGAGTCCACAAACTCCAGATCAATGTTGTCGCCGATACCCTCAAGATAGCGATAGTGCCACGTCTCAAACGGGAAGGTCGAAGTCTCGCCGCCGCCTTCTTCCATCGGCCGCTGGTAGCTGCCGCCTGAGGGGTGGGAATCGATCGAATCCGGCTTGCCGAACGAGATATAAATGTGGCCGCGGTCGGTCTTCCAGCCAGGCTTGCCGGCGGCAAAGTGCTCATTGGCATACGCGATGCGCCGATAATGCTCTTCACGGAATTCATTTTCCGGCGAATCCGGGTTGGGATTGCGGCGCAGCCAGAAGTTCTCGATGAATGCGTCGCGCTCTTCGTCGTTGCTCAGCGTTTTGAAGGCTTTGCGTTCCTCATCGGAGATAATGTACGACACGTCCTGGTCCAGCCAGGTCTTGTAGGCGCCCTTCAGTTCCTGCCGGACAGCCTTCTGCGCAGCAAACTTCTCCTTGTCGGAGCGCTCGCGCTTCAGCGGGTCCACTTCCTTGCCCGCTCCCTGACTCTGCGCGCCGGCAGGTTGTGCCTGTCCGCCTGCCTGTTGTGAAGACGGGGTGTCCGTTTGCTGGGCCTTGAGCCCGCTGGCGGGAATGAAAACCAGGCCACATCCGAGTGCGGCGAAGAGAAGAGTACGAACGTTGAGCGTCATTGCCTTGAAAACTCCTGCGATCCCCTATTCTACGGGTCCGGAAAGGACTGGGCAACATTCCCGTAGGAGTTGGCTGCTCCGTTGGACGTCGAGGCCGGGTCGAGGTGAGCCGCAAAGCCATCGCGAAGTGGCTGGCGCGATCGTGGAAGAGCTGTTTTCAGCCACTCCACCATAAGTTTTGAGACCTGCCGGGTTCATCACTCGTCCAGAAATCAAACGCAATGATTCAGCTGCACCTGTTTCCCCGAGTCAGAGAGCCTCCGGGCCGCCTTTGACCGCGCCGAAATATCTGTCTTTCACCGCCAGCCCGAGCCATTCGGCTCCAGCAGGCCAGCCAGCGGGTCCCAAAGTCAACTTTTGGACTCGCATGGGAACCGTACCGGCACAAATTGCGTACACTGTTGACGGAGAGACCGGGAGCACGAACCTCACATGAAAAAGATTCTTTTGATCATTCTTGCCGTCGTGGCTGTCGCCGGACTTGTGGCTTTCTTCATCTACAGACAGCAGTCGGGCTACACCAAGGTCTTGACCGCCAAAATCGTGCGGCAGGATTTGGCCACAATTGTGAGCGGTACCGGCCAGATCAAGCCCAAGACCTATGTGAACGTGGGCGCCACATCCTTCGGCCGCATCACCCACCTCCTGGTCAAGGAGGGCGATCACGTCACCAAGGGCCAGGTGATTGCCACCGTGGAAAGCGTGCAGCCGGAAGCGAATGTGCAGGCTCAGCGGGCCACCATCTCCTCGGCGAAGACCGACATTGCCTCCTATATTGCCGCGGAAAAGACCGGCGAAGCCAACGTCGAGCACGCCAAGGCGGATTTGGAGCAAAAACGCCTCGATTGGGAACGCGCCCAGGGACTATATAAGGCGGGCATCCTCGCCAAGCAGGATTACGACGCCAAAAAGGCGGCCTTTGACACCGACGTTGCCTCGTTGGCCCAGGCGGTTGCCGGCCTCAACCAGGCAAAAGCGCAGACCGACTCGGCGCGCGGCCATTTGCAGACCCAGGTCGCGACCCTGCGCTATAACCAGGACGCGCTGAACAAGACTGTCTCCACCGCTCCCTTCGACGGCATCGTGACCAACCTTCCGGTCCGCGAAGGCGAGACCGTGGTCGTCGGCATTCAGAACGCCGAGGGCTCCACGCTGATGACCCTGGCCGACATGAGCGTCATTACCGCCGAAGTCAAAGTGGACGAGACTGACATCGTCAACATCCAGATTGGCCAGACGGCAGAAGTCACCGTGGACGCGCTTCCCGGCAAGACGTTCAAGGGCCACGTCACACTGGTGGGCGACCAGGCCATCCTGCGCTCCACCGGAATCGCCACGTCGCAGTCCACCACCGGCACCGAAGAGGCCAAGGACTTCAAGGTCGTCGTCACGCTCGATGCGCCTTCGAGCGAACTGCGTCCCGGACTCTCGACCACCGCCAAAATCACCACGGCGCACAAGTCCAGCGTGCTTTCGCTGCCCATTCAGGCGCTCACCATGCACAATCCTGACGACGACAAGGCCAAGGGCGCGGGCGGCGTGCAGGCGGCTTCCACGTCTTCCGTTCCCGCCCCCAAAACCGCGTCGCAGCAGGGTGTTTATGTCGTGGACAAGGACGCCAACGGCAAGCTGCGGGCAAAGTTCATTCCCGTCACGACCGGCATCACCGGGGCCACCGATATCGAGGTCCTCTCCGGTCCCATTGAAGGACAGGAGATCGTCATCGGCCCCTACAAAACGCTGCGCGCCCTCAAAAGCGGCTCACTGGTCAAGCGGGATACCGTCAAACCGGTTGTACCGGCAGCCGGATCGAGTTCGTAACGTGGCTACTTAAGAGTCCAGCATTTCTGCATCGCAACACGAGTAAATGCCTTACAGGCTGCGAAAAACTCGCTGCTTCCACAACAGCTGCAGGCAAAGGAATATTCGCATGGCTTCCAACACCGTGAGCACCGAAGAAGAGTTGAAACAGACAGCTCCGCCCAGCAGCGACGTCATCATTGTCGAGGACCTGTGGCGCACCTACGACATGGGCTCCGAGCAGCAGGTGCTGGCCCTGCGCGGCATCTCGCTGTCCATCAAGCACAACGAATACGTGGCCATCATGGGCCCATCGGGCTCGGGAAAATCCACCCTGATGAACTTGATCGGCTGCCTGGATACGCCGTCCAAGGGCAAATACTGGCTCAACGGTCAGTTGGTCAGCGAACTGGATGACGACCAGCTCGCCCGCATCCGCAACAAGGAAATTGGATTCGTCTTCCAGACTTTCAATCTTTTGGCTCGCGCCACTGCTCTGCACAATGTGGAGCTGCCGCTGATCTATAACGGTACTCCCGCCGCCGCGCGCATCGAGCGCGCCAAGGAGTCGCTAACCAACGTTGGCCTTGAGTCGCGCATGTACCACAAGCCGAACGAGCTCTCCGGCGGCCAGCGGCAACGCGTCGCCATCGCCCGTGCCCTGGTCAATCGCCCTTCCATCATCCTGGCCGACGAGCCCACCGGCAACCTCGACTCCAAAACCGGCGTTGAGATCATGGCGCTGTTCGACACCTTGCACGCCGGCGGTAACACCATCGTGCTGGTCACCCATGAGCCGGATATTGCCGAGTACGCCCATCGCGTCGTCCATATCCGCGACGGCGAAATCTTCTCCGACGAGCCCTCCAAACGCTTCCGGTAAGGAGCCGGGGCGGAGTCGCTACTAATCCGGCCCCCAAATAGAAGCACCGTGCCCCATCCATTGCGCAGGTTTTATCGCGAAATGGGTGGGAAGGCACAACAATCTCAAGAGCCGGGTCAATAAAACAAAGCCTTCAAGCACCCATGAACCGGAAAGACACCCTGTCTTTCCGGTTCATGTTTTTGGCCCCTTCGCCGATGAAACCTCTGTCGGCCTTGGTATCGTCTTTCGGGCCGCGGAGGCGAGGCACATTGAGACCGATGCAGAGCGCCGCCCACTATCAGCCCCAGCCTTCCCCCTCTGGCTTGACCCTTGTCGAAATCGAATCGCCCCTGGGCGCGCAGCTTGTCGGAGTCAGCGCAGCCTGGCGAAAGCTGATGATGCAGGCTGATATGGCTGCTCCTTATGTCCATGTGGCGGCCATTGAAGGGGAGCACGGCACCGGCAAGCACACGCTGGCCCGCTATCTTTTCAGCCGGTCCCCGCTGGCTTCCGGAGGCTTTCAGCGCCGCGACGCGCGGGAATGGCTGGTCGCAGACGCCGACCCGGCCACACTCGCCGGATTCACCTATCTTGACCGCGTCGATCTGCTGGCCGCTCCCGGTCAGGGATTGCTGCTGAGCGTCCTCAAAGCGCTGCAGGACCGTCCCGCTGGCCGCTCCGTGCTCCTGGCCTCATCGCAAACCTCGCTGCGCCAACTGGCGGCTCAGGGCCTTTTGCTGCCCGACCTGGCCTTTCGACTCACCGCCGTCCGCTTTGCCATCCCTCCCTTGCGCCAGCGGAAAGAAGACATTGCCGTGCTGGCCCAGGCTCTTTTGGATCGCATCTGCGCCCGCTATCAGCAACGCCCCGTGGCGCTCGGCCCCGGTACGCTCGGTCGCCTCTTGCAGCACAACTGGCCGGGAAACGTACGCGAATTGGCCTCGGTTCTCGAAACCGCGCTGCTTGAAGCCGTCAACGGCGTCATCCGCCCCGACGACCTGGCCCTGCCCAACAGCCTGGTCCCCGCGCAAGAGCCGCAGCCCGCCTCCTACCGCGATAACCTCTCCCTGGATGGAGTGATTCACCAGCACGTCCAGTATGTCCTGGACCTGAACCGCGGCAACAAGCTCCGCACCGCCGGCCAACTCGGCATCAGCCGTTCCACTCTCTATCGCATTCTCGGCAATGAGGCCATTCTGGCGCATTAGAGAATGCGGTCAAACTCCACCTCGGATCCGGGTGTTCCATTTCGGACCCGGCTGCCCCACTTAGGACACTGGGGTGCCCCACCTTCGCCGCGCTCTTTGCGGTTAAGGTGGGATAGATCCATCTATTTACAGCTTCTTATCGTTACTCGCTGCCTTTTATTCGTTTCTTGCACGCCTTCCAAAACGGCCCTGCGAACGCTACTCTGAAAGACCGCTCCTCGCCAAGCCTGTATTTCAGCCCACCATTCATCAGCCCAGCCATTTTGATCGGTAACCCCCGAGTCGGCGACAACTCGGTCTAATCGATGAGCTTTGGAGCGTGGCAATCTGTTGCTATTCTGCGATGCCGGTCGTAACGCAATGCCAAATTGCGCTGTCCGACAGCAGAAGATCATACTCCTGGTTGATCACCGCCCCGGTTTCGTCGTTGACATCCTTCGTGAGCCGGGCCATATAGTCCCCGGGGACCAAGAGCGCGAATTTATTCTTCCCGATTATGGTTGCCCCCGAGACTTCCAATCTTCTTCCGTTCACAATGACATCGGCGAAGAGGCGGTGACATTCGTTGTATAGGTCCTTGTCAGTGGAACAATAGTACCGAATATGTGTTGCGGAAACATGCATCTTGACGGAGTACTCGGCTGGATTGGGCTTCTCTGGACTTTGCCCAAAGCGCGTCTTTTGTCCGTGAACCAAATGTGAAAAACAGAGGATAAGGACAAGAACCACAATGAACTTCCGCATGCCTTGCCTCTCAGGTGGAATGATTTCGTAGCAACGCTTGAGCGACATCACAAAAAGTGTACATGCGATGTAAGTCAACAGTCATTTCTGGATTACCGCCTAACTGGAAGTAATTCTCATTTCGAGCAAACAACCCAGTGTTTGGAGGCGCCCTTCGGCTCGAAAAAACCAGAAAAGCACCGCGGCCACGGTCCACAACGAAGCGACCCAAAGCCGGGTGCCCCAGGTCTCGATTGTGAGAATCTGGGAAGTTCACAGCCTGCGCCGAGAAAAGGCCGCGGGCTTTTGCCTTAAGGAGAAACCCGCCGACCCTATTCAGCCTCCGTGCCCCATCCTCTCGCCCTTTCCTGGCGAAGGGGTGGAAAACCATGCGCTCCATCGCCGCGGCCCTTGCGATATTCTTTGAGTTGATTTTTATCCGCCCTCGTTCCTGCCCGCAAGCGTCCGCTGTCCCAAAACAATTCAGGAGGACATTTCAATGAGTGAACTGAACCCTTACGACCGCTTCCTGGATGGCCGTCCTCTCGATGTCATCCTGTCGGCGACTCCCGCGCAGATCACTCTGCTTCTTCAGGCCATCGGGTCGGAGAAACTCGCCGTTTCACCCGCTCCCGGCAAATGGAGCCCGGCCGAAATCGTCTGCCATCTGGCCGACTGCGAATTGGTGTTTGCCTTTCGGCTGCGCCAGACGTTGGCCGTGGATGAACCGGTGATTGAACCCTTCGATCAGGAGATCTGGGCCGCAACCTACCCCGGCGTGCCCGCCGATCAGGCGCTTGAAGTGTTTTCTGCCCTGCGCGGGTGGAACCGCATGTTGATTGGCAAGGCTCTTCCCGCCGCGTCTTCCCGGCCGGTCACACACCCCGAGCGGGGCGCCATGACCTTTCTCACCCTGGTCGAAACCATGGCTGGTCACGACCTGAATCACCTGGCACAGTTGCGCACACTAGCCGCTGCGCCTGTTCATTGAGCCCCAGGCTGGCGCCCGCCACCCCCGATGACCTTACGGCAACAAGCCCGCCAGATCACCGGGACCTTTATTGATGGGCCTGCGTTCCTATTTGGACTTTTTCTGCTTCTTGCCGCCCGCTTCGGCCTTCGGCGCTTCCCCGCCGCCGTGGTGGCGGTTGTGGTGCGCCAGGGCCTTGGCAATTTCTTCCGGGGAAAGCTTGCTTTGGCTTCCAAGATGCAAAACATCGTCCGCGATAGGCTTGTTGGATTCTGTTGATTCCATGGATTTCTCCTTTGTTGAAGGCAGGGCGCCCCTCTGGATACTGCCGCACAGGGTCACAGACGAGCACCTCCGGCTTGGCGGAAACCTCTCAGCAGCGCAGGGATGGCGCTGTGATGCAGGCAGGGCTGGTCATCCGTATCCGCCTCAACCACCCTGGTCAGAGCAGCCGCGAAGCGGGTGCTCCTGCATTCAGGATAATCCCCTTCGGCAAACGCGCACAGAGCACTCTTGACCGCCGCGGCGCTCTAGCCGTCGATCTTCTTCAGCAGCCATGCCATGTTTTTCCCCAGCGTCTTCATGGTCTGAATCCCTTCGGCATCCTTCTCCACATCGCCTTTTTCCAGGCCGATGCCAATATTCCAGTACGACGAACCCGGAATGACCATCTCGCTGATCAGGAAAAAATGGTTCAGCGCGTCGAAAGCGTGCATCGCTCCCGCCCGCCGCACCGCCACCACGGCAGCGCCCACCTTATGCCGGAACAGGCCGCCGTTGGCCTTTGATACCAGGCAGGCGCGGTCCATCAAAGCCTTGATCTCCGGTGAAATGTCGGCCACATACGTTGGCGAGCCCAGCAGAATGCCGTCCGCCTTCTCCATCTTTTCGATAAACGCGTTCCCCATATCGGAGGTTTGGGCGCACTTGCCGTCCTTCTTTGACGAGCACTTGTTGCAGGCCAGGCAGCCGTGAATCCGCACTCCGCTCATCTCGATCAGCTCGGTTTCGATGCCTTCCTTTTCCAATTCCTTCAACACATATCGCAGCAAAATCGACGTGTTTCCGCCTTTTCTTGCGCTGCCGTTCAATGCCACAACCTTCGTCCGAGTCCCGTTCATCGATCCGTTCCCCTTCACGTTCGCATCGGCCAAACAGCCCAATGCCCGTCCCTCTATTTTGCGCCTTCGTTCACCCTCCTTGTGGGACCCAAGCAAAGAGCCCCCAGCGGCGCAGAATCGCCGATGGGGGCCAATGTTTCCAAATAGCGACTGATTCGTCTCGATTATCGGCTTGCGCCAGGATCGAAACCGTCCTATCCCAGCATTGCCGCCAAATCCGCCTCCGCCGTGGTCGTGGGCATCAGGTTATAGTTCGCGTGCAGCATCTCCAGCACAGCAGGCGACAGAAACGCCGGAAGCGTCGGTCCGATGCGAATGTTGCGAATCCCCATCCATAACAGCGTCAGCAGGATGGCGACAGCTTTTTGTTCATACCAGCTCAGCACCAGCGATAGCGGCAGGTCGTTGACTCCGCAATCGAAGGCTGCGGCCAGCGCCTGCGCAATCTTCAGCGCCGAATAGGCGTCGTTGCACTGGCCCAGGTCGAGCAGCCGTGGCAGTCCGCCCAACATCCCGAAGTCCTGCTTGTTGAAGCGATATTTGCCGCACGCCAGGGTCAGGATCACGCAATCCTGCGGCACCTGCTCAGCCAGTTCGGTATAGTAGCTGCGCCCCGACCGCGCCCCATCGCATCCGCCAATCAGGAAGAAACGCCTCAGCGCCCCCGCCTTCACCGCGTCGATCACCGTGCCTGCCACACCCAGCACCGCGTTGTGTCCGAACCCGACCGTAATCGAATCTCCGGGCCCGTCTTCGCCAAATCCCGGCGCAGCCAGAGCTGCCGCAATCACCGGCGCAAAGTCGGTTCCGGTGATGTGCTCCACGCCCGGCCACTCCACTGGTCCGGCCGTGAACAGCCGCGCCTTGTAGCTCGGCTTGGGCTGCTGAATGCAGTTCGACGTCATCAGCACCGCGCCCGGAAACACGTCGAAATCGTCGGCTTGGTCCACCCATGCGCCGCCATAATTGCCCGCCAGGTGCTTGAACGTCTTTAACTTCGGATAGCCGTGCGCTGGCAACATCTCGCCATGGGTATAAATGTTGATGCCCAGCCCTTCGGTCTGCAGCAGCAACTGGTAGAGGTCGTGCAGGTCGTGACCCGAAACCAGAATCGCCTTGCCCTTCAGCGGATGCAGCCGCACCTGTGCCGGCGTAGGCGCGCCAAAGGTCTCCGTGTGCGCCCGGTCAAGCTGCTCCAGAACTGCATAATTCAGTTCGCCCACCTTCATCGCCAGACCCAGCAAGTCACCTTGAGTCTGCGGCTCGGTCAGCGCAGCCAGCAGTTCGTGCACCGTTGCATACGAGGCCGGCGCACTCGATCCCAGCGCCATGGCGTGAAACGCATAGGCAGCCACGCCCTTCAACCCGTAAACCACCAGCTCGATCAGGTTTTTGATTTCCTTGTTTTCTGCGCTGCTGACGCCTTGCGCCAGAAATGCCGCCGGAATCAGCTGCTCGCGTCCCTGGGCCAGCAGGGCCTCGCGGGTTGCTGCGGGCTGCCACGCAGCCGGGCCAGCCAGCGGTAAGGCTACAACGCCCGCCTTGGCCGCCGCACCTTCATAGAGCGACCGCGCCTGGTCCCTGAATTCAGCAGCCTTGTAGACCAGCTCGGCCACGCGGTCTTCGTCGAAGTTCACGTTGGTCAGGGTGGCGAAAATCGCCTCGATGGTAAAGGCGTCAATCTCCGCGTCCGAGGCGCCCAACTGCCGCGCGCGATGCGCATATTGACTGATGCCCTTGACGGCGTGGATCAGCAGGTCCTGAAGGGTAGCGGTGTTTTCGTCCTTGCCGCAGACGCCGACAACCTGGCAGCCCTTCCCTTGCGAAGTCTGTTCACATTGATAGCAAAACATGGCGATTTCCCCTCCGGGATGAAGAAACTGGAATGACCTCAGCGTAGGAGGTTCCCCGAAGAGGGGCAGCGACTTAAGTCACAGAAACAGGGTTTAGGGAACAGGGATCAGGGGTCAGGGGTGGGAAACAATACGCCGACTGGGTGCCCCCACCCTCGCCACGCCTTTGTTTTTGTGGCTAGGGTGGGAATGCATGCACTCCGTTTCCTCCCGGCCGTTAAGAAGATTTCGCGTTACAAACCCACCTGCCGTTCGGTAAAATCCACCCCATGAAGGGCAACCCGCAGGTCATCGAGCAGTTGAATCGTGCGCTCCGCGAAGAGCTCACCGCCATCAACCAATACTTTGTCCACGCAGAAATGTGCGAGAACTGGGGCTACGACAAGCTCGCCCGCTACATCAAAAAACAATCCATCGACGAAATGAAGCACGCCGAGACGCTCATGGAGCGCATCCTGTTTCTCGACGCCACGCCGACCATGGAGCCGCTCGCGCTCTCCATCGGCAGCAATGTCAAGGACATGATCAAAGCCGACCTGAAACTCGAAATCGGCGCCGTGGCCATGTACAACGAGGCCGTGCGCATCGCCTTCGAGAACCACGACAACGGCTCCCGCGACCTCTTCGTCACCCTCCTCAAGGACGAAGAAGAGCACGTGGACTGGCTCGAAGCCCAGACGCACCAGATTGCCGAAGTGGGCTATGAGCGCTACCTCACCACGCAGACCAGCGAAAAGCAGTAAATTCGCCTTTCAGAAAAACACCAACCTCGCCCTCCAGTGTCTGGCCTCCTGGCCGGTTCGCGGAGGGCGAGTGCATTGCGCCGCGGCGGTTCCTGCCTGTTCCCTGTTCCCTGTTCCCTAATCCCTGATCCCTGCCTCTTGCTCTACACTCGACGGGAAGGTGATTTCTCCCCTCGACTTCACGCCAAGGACCCACTCCGTTGATGAGATTTCCACTTGCCGCCATCGTCATTGCCGTATTCCTGCTGCCGGCCGTCTCGCCCACCGCCCATGCACAGGCCAAGCCCACCTCGCCGGTCGACGACCGCCGCAAGGCCCTCAGCGCGCTCTTTGAGGATTACTGGCAAGCCAACCTGGAGCATTCGCCCGAGTTTGCTTCTCTCCTGGGCGACACGCGCTACAACGACAAAATCTCCGATTACTCGGTCAAGGCCCAGAATCAATGGCTCGAACGCGAGCAGAACTATCTGCTCAAACTGGCGGCAATTGATACTGCCGGATTCACGGATCAGGAGAAAGTCAGCCGCGAACTGCTGCTGCGCCAGTTTGCCCTGGATGAAGAAGCTGCCGGGTTCAAGGAGTGGGAGATGCCCCTCGACCAGATGGGCGGTATCCACACCACGTACCCGCAACTGGTAGCCCAGTTGAGCTTCACTACTGTCAAGGATTACGACGACTGGATCGCCCGCCTGCATGCGCTCCCCAAGGCCTTCGACCAGACCACTACCAATATGTCCATCGGCATGGAAGACCATCGCGTGCCGCCAACAATCCTGCTGGAAAAAGCGCTCGCACAAGTCAAGGAACTGGCTGACCAGAAGCCCGAAGACTCGCCGCTGGCCATGCCGCTCAAGAGCTTTCCGGCCACCATCAAGCCTGCCGAACAGGAGCGCATCAAGACTGAGATGCTGGACGTGATCGGCAAGGAAGTGCTGCCCGCCTACAAGCGCTTCGAGCGCTTTCTTGAGGTCAGCTATGTTCCTGCGGGCCGTGAGCAGCCCGGCATCTCCGCGCTGCCCGACGGAGCGAAGTACTACGCCTTCCTCATTCGCCGCACCACCACTACCGATTTGAGCGCCGAGCAGATTCACCAGATTGGACTCGACGAGGTGAAGCGCGACGAGGCGGAGATGGCGGTCATCGCGCAAAAGCTCGGCTTTCAGGACCTGAAGAGCTTCCGCGCCAGTCTCAAGACCAATCCCAAGCTGCGTCCCGCCTCGGGCGAAGCATTACTGGCCGCGTATCGCGGCTATCTGACCCCAATGCAGGCCCGTCTGCCGCAGATCTTTGGCCGTCTGCCCAAGGCGCCCTTTGAGGTCCTGCCCGTTCCTGAATATCTTGAGAAAACCGCGGCTTCGGCCTACTACGAGCCGGGCACGCCCGACGGTAGCCGCCCCGGACGTTTGCGCATCAACACCTGGAACGCCCCCACACGGAACCTCTTTGAAGTGGAGGACACGGCCTACCACGAAGGCCTTCCCGGCCATCATCTGCAAATCTCCATCGCCCAGGAACTGGAAGACGTCCCCACCTTCCGCAAATTCGAGTTTTATACGGCGTATGCCGAGGGATGGGGGCTTTATTCCGAGCGCCTGGGCAAGGATCTGGGGCTTTACCAGGACCCTTACTCCGACTACGGGCGCCTGGAGGGCGACATCATGCGCGCCGTTCGGCTGGTAGTCGACACCGGCGTCCACTCCCAGCACTGGACGCGCCAGCAGATGGTCGATTATTTCCACGACCACTCGGCCACTTCGGAAACCGAAGTCCAGTCCGAGGTGGACCGCTATATTGCGTGGCCCAGCCAGGCCCTGGCCTACAAGATCGGTCAGCTCAAGATTCTGGAGTTGCGCGAGCGGGCAAAGAAGGCACTGGGCGACAAGTTTGACCTGCGCGGATTCCATGACCAGGTGCTGGACGCTGGAGCTCTGCCGCTCGATGTGCTGAGCGACCGCATCGACGCGTGGATCGCGAGCCAGCAAGCGCCGCCCGCGAAATAGGAGGCAGCGAGATTCGCGTGGCTTCGAGGGCAAGGGCCACGGTGCGCGTATTCTTTATAGTGGAACCACCACTCTCATCCGAAGACAAGGAAAAACATGGCGGAGATAGCCGTTGAGGCCACCGAAGTACCTGCGCAGCTGCCCCATGTGCGCGTGGCTGTGCTGGGAGCCGGCAAAATGGGCGGAATCCTGTTACAGGCTTTCCTGAAGCAGAACCTTTTCGCGCCCGACCAGATTCATGCCACCGTGGGCCACGCCGAGCGAGCACTGGCCTTGAGCACGCAGTGGGGCGTGGACGTGACGACCAACAACCTGGAGGCGGTCGAGCAGGCCGATTTGATTCTGCTGGGCGTCAAACCCTTCCAGGTGCCGGACGTGATCATGGAGATTCGGCCGGCGCTGACCAAGGAAAAAACCCTGATTTCGTTCGCGGCCTCGGTGAAGACGCGCGCCATTGAAGAAGCGACAGGGCTGGAGATGGCCGTGATCCGCGCCATGCCCAACACGCCTTCCGCTCTCGGCGCCGGCGCCGCAGCCCTGTGCCGCGGACGCTTCGTTTCCGACGAAAAAATGGCGCTTGCCCAGCGCATCTTTGAGACCGTGGGCCGCACGGTGACGGTTGACGAGAAACACATGGACGCCGTGACCGGATTGTCGGCATCGGGACCGGCCTACATCTACATCATCATCGAGGCCCTGGCCGAGGCGGGCGTGAAGGTGGGCCTTTCCCGCGACGTGGCCACTCAACTGGCCGCTCAAACCACTTTTGGCGCTGCCAAGATGGTCCTGGAAACCGGCTACCACCCGGCCCTGCTCAAGGACGCCGTGACCACCCCGGCCGGCTGCACCATTGACGGCATTCTGGAACTCGAAGAGGGCGGGCTGCGCGTCACGCTGATTAAGGCCGTAATGCGGGCCACGGAGCGGGCGAAACAACTGGCCGCGGGGTGAGGGGTCAGGGTCAGCGCAATCGCATTTGGAACTCTCAGAGCACTCTCATCGATGTGTCATCCTGAGAAGCGCAGCGACGAAGGATCTGCGGTTGCCTTTCGGCCTATTTCCGGCAAGATGGACCTCTTGGACTCTGCAACCTTCACCGCAAAGCAGGAAAAACAACCGCAGATCCTTCACTACGTTCAGGATGACAGGGGTTGTACACAGAGTAAGACATGGATCAACGGACTGCAGGGCAAGATTGCAGATTGAGGTAAAGCTATGAACGTTGTCGAAGGGGCGAGAAGAATGAAGTCCGCAGGGAGATGGATGCTCTTTGTCCCCCTGACGCTGCTCGTCCTGTTGGTGGGCGTCGTATTGATCGTTGCATATCTTCCCATCCACGAGAATCTCCCCAGTATCGGACTCCTTGATCTCGTCTTTCTCCTCATTCCGATTGCGTCGATTGGGGCTTTTCTTTGGCTGGCCGGCTGGATTCTGGAAGGCTATGCCCAAGGCACCCACTGAGATAGCCCCCTTGAAAGTCATTGCTTGAGATTGCCCATTCAACGTCCAACCTGGCTCCCCACTTATCTGCCGGAACTGCAAGGCCTGCGCGGTCTCGCCGTGCTCGGCGTGCTGTTTTATCACTGCCATCCGCGCCTTGAGGGCACTTGGGTCCACTACGCCTCGCTGTGGGGATGGGCGGGCGTCAATCTGTTCTTTGTGCTCTCCGGCTTCCTGATCACCTCGATCCTCCTGGAGGCGCGAAGCAAGCCGCGCTATTTTCGGAACTTCTATGGGCGCAGGGCGCTGCGCATCTGGCCGGTATACGTGCTGGTGCTGGCGTTCTGCTACGCCAACGCGCCGTGGTTCATCGGCCCCACTGTGCTGGAGGCCATTAAGGCCGCTCCCTGGTGGGCTTACATCCTCTTCATCCAGAATCTCTTCCATCTGGCGATTCCCCCAGCGGTCGGACCGACCTGGTCGCTGGCCATCGAGGAACAGTATTACTTCCTGTGGGCGCCGCTGGTTCGCTTTCTGCGCAGGCCCTGGATGCTGGCGGTCGTTCTGAGTTGCGCGCTGGTCGGCTCGCCGCTGTTGCGCCTGGCGAACCTGCACTGGTTGACCCTGACCCACACCCTGATCCACCTGGACGGCATCGCTTTGGGAAGCCTGTTGGCGCTGGGCCTTTACACGCTCGCGGTGAGCCGCCGCGCCTGGCTCACGCTTGGCCTGGTCTGCATTCCAGTCGGTTTTGGAGCGGCAGCAACGGTGGCTGGCGGAACGGCGTTTCTGGACTCCGCGCTGGCCCTGGGCTTTGCCGGCATGGTGTTGGCCTCGATTGCCTCAACCGGCGCACGCAACCCGCTCAGTGCAGCTTTGCGTCGCGGACCGCTGGCTTTCTATGGCCGCATCAGCTACGGCCTCTATATGACGCACATCATCGTCTTCATCTTCTTTGGCTGGTTCGACCTGCGGATGGATCGCTACGGAATCCTGGGCAACCTGGGGGTTGTGGCCTTCCGTCTGGCGGCCAGCACGGCGACGGCGACCGTGCTGTGGTACGGCTTCGAGTCGCGCATTCTCAAGCTGAAGCGGTATTTCTGAAACCTCCGCAACGTCGCTGACTCCGTTACCGCGGCCAGCGGCCGACGATGATGAAGAGGGCCAGAAGGAACAGCGCCACCGAGGGCGCGGCCGACTCCTGGCGGAGCAGATGGTAGATGCCAGCCGCCACCATCAGCAAAGCCAGCCCGCCGGCAGCCAGAAGAACGAAGAAGTAGGGTGTGCCGAGATAGGCAGGGATTATGACACCTAAAGCGCCGGCGATCTCAAGCAGGCCGACCACGGCGGCCTGCCCTCGAGACATGCCGATTGGTCCGGTTTTCGATCGCGCCTCCAACACTTTCACGAGCTTTTCATAGGCCACGATCTTCGACACTCCCACCAGCAGAAAAACACCCGCCAGGATCAACTGCGCAATCCAAAGTAAACCGTTCATGGTTTGACCTGTCTCCCGTGTCGGCTGGCCGCACAGTGCAAGCGGCGAGACGCTGAGCAGCAGCAAACGATTGAACCTCTATCCGGCAGTTTCCCGGGCTAAAAGTCTAGAACGATAGACTGGTAGCGGCTTTTCTATTCAGGGGGGTGTCACCCGATGGGTGAGTCGCCGGGGTCAGAAATTTCTGTTTTTGGTTCGGA
>Ga0255352_1000035_pt1 | contig 68327 bp, 62 predicted proteins | sample HBST0metaG_FD_189939 | JGI IMG/M metagenome (GOLD analysis project Ga0255352, IMG submission 189939) | Peat soil microbial communities from Stordalen Mire, Sweden - H.B.S.T0 | ecosystem: Environmental > Terrestrial > Soil > Wetlands > Peat | place: Sweden: Norrbotten County, Stordalen Mire...
GAAGTTTACCAGTTGGGCGTCCACTCAATTGGGAGGAGGGGTTCAAATTCCGACCGGGATGAAATATCCTGTCCACACCAAAGAGGATCCGCATCTCCGCAGCGCCTGGGACTTAGTTGATTACAAGGTTTGGGCCTCGGACGGTGAGGTTGGGCGCCTGGAAGGTCTCATTATGGACGAGGCTTCCTGGCATCTCGGCTACTTAGATGTGAAAACCGGAGACTGGTTACACGGCCGCTCAGTGCTGATCCCCACTCGCTGGGTGAAGTCCATTTCCTGGCCCGATCTTAAAATCAATCTGCATCACACCAGAGATGGGATTTAGGGCCAATTCAAGCGGGAAGTCTTGTCCGTGCTGTCGCAACTCTGCATACCCGCCCAACGAACCTCTGCTTCGCGAACGGTCCTCTGTACAACCCTCAAGGTGAGTGGCTGCTCGACCATTCTTGTGCAAAATAGCACAGCCTCAGCGTCTGGGCGAGTTGATACTCGTTGCAGGAGCCGGTTTGGAATATCCTGCTTACCGATCGTAGGCTTCCTCACTAGAGCTGGAAGTCCTGAAGTGAGGCTAATGTGGCCGTCGGATCTCAGAATAAAGCGGATTCTCCGAATCTTGGATCGATCGCCTCGGTGCGCGGCGGCGTTGTTGATGTGAGATTTGATCACGACCTGCCTCCAATCTTTTCCGTTCTCCACGCTGGGGCACAAGGCAAGATTATTGTCGAAGTCATGGCTCAGCTTGACGCTACGCGAGTTCGAGGCATTGCGTTAACGCCGACGGAGGGCCTCGCCAGAGGAATGCAGGTTGAAGATTCAGGCAAGCCGCTCGAAGTGCCGGTCGGCAAGGAAATCATGTCGCGGATGTTCGACGTATTTGGATCTGCCATCGACCGCAAACCACCGCCGCAGAATGTCCAATGGCGGACCATCCATCGGAAGCCCCCGCCGCTGTCCGAGCGTTCGACCAAGTCCGAGATCTTCGAGACGGGCATCAAGGCCATCGACGTGCTTGTGCCGCTGGAGCGCGGGGGCAAAGCTGGATTGTTCGGTGGCGCGGGTGTGGGCAAGACGGTGCTTCTCACCGAGATGATCCACAACATGATCGGCCATCAGCAGGGCATGAGTATTTTTTGTGGAATCGGTGAGCGTTGCCGTGAAGGCGAAGAACTCTATCGCGGCATGAAAGACGCTGGCGTTTTGAACAATATGGTGATGGTCTACGGCCAGATGAATGAGCCGCCGGGTTGCCGGTTTCGTGTCGGTGCCGCGGCCTTGACCATGGCTGAGTATTTTCGCGACGAAGAGCATCGCGATGTTCTTCTATTGATCGATAACATCTTCCGCTTTATTCAAGCCGGCATGGAAGTCTCCGGCCTACTCGGCGAAATGCCTTCTAGACTCGGCTACCAGTCAACCATGGGGACCGATCTATCGGGCCTCGAAGAGCGCATCGCAAATACTCATGCCGGAGCCATCACTTCGATCCAGGCTGTCTACGTGCCGGCGGACGATCTGACCGACCCTGCCGCGGTGCATGTGTTTTCACATCTCTCTGCATCCATTGTCTTGTCGCGCAAACGGGCAAGTGAAGGACTTTATCCTGCGATTGATCTGCTTCAATCAAGCTCAAAGATGGCTACGCCCGGCATCGTCGGCGACCGGCATTACAACCTCGCACAGGAGATTCGCCGTACTCTGGCGCAATATGAATCCCTCAAGGACATTGTGGCCATGCTTGGCATGGAACAGCTTTCTCTTGAAGATCGGAACGCCGTTGCACGGGCTCGCCGGCTGGAACGCTTCTTGACGCAACCGTTCTTCACTACGGAACAATTCAGCGGAATGAAGGGTAAGCTTGTGAGCCTGAAAGACTCACTGGATGGCTGCGAACGCATTCTCCGCGACGAGTTCAAGGATTACCCGGAGAGCGCGCTCTATATGATAGGCGCAATTGGGGAGGCCAAGAAACCGGAGGCCAAGCAGCCAGAGGCGAAAAAGCCTGAAGACAAACAGCCGGAGGCAAAGAAGGACGAAGCGAACAAACCGGAGTCAAAGCAGCCCGAGACAAAGAAGCCGAACGAGAACAAGCCGGAAGACCAGAAGACCAAACCACAACCAAAGCCTGAGACTGCGAGTACTCATGAATCTTAGAATCCTGCTGCCCTTCGGGGTATTCGCCGAGAAAGCCGATGTGTTGCGCGTCGTCGCGGAGACGACAGATGGATCTTGCGGTCTGCTGCCAAACCGGCTCGACTGCGTTGCCGCCTTGGTTCCAGGAATTCTCACGTACGAAGTGAAGGACAGTGGGACGGTCTATGTCGGGATCGATCAAGGTGTGCTGGTGAAGGCAGGCGCTCAGGTGACCGTATCCGTGCGTCGCGCCATTGGCGGATCGGATTTGGGACAGCTCAAAGACGCAGTCGAGCGCGACTTCCTGAAACTGGACGAACAGGAGCGCAATGTCCGCACTGCGGTTGCGAAGATGGAAAGCAGCTTGATGGGACGTCTGGCGGAGTTTGAATATGACCGATGAGAGAGCGAATCAATCCTCGCCTTCGGGTAAAGAGTTTGTCGGGCAAGTCAGCGCAAAGGCTGCCCGCAAACTCCGCGCGCAGAAGAATGGTCAACAGACTGTCTGGTTCGGCCTTGGTATGTCAGGACTGATCGGTTGGTCGGTAGCAGTGCCAACCGTCGTTGGAGCAATGATCGGTCTGTGGTGGGACAACCATCATCCAGGAGCCCATTCATGGACACTCATATTGCTGACGATTGGTCTTTGTGTGGGTTGCGCAAATGCCTGGCATTGGGTGGATCAGGAAAACAAAGCGATTCAAGACGAGCTGGAGGACAAGCATGAATGAGGCATTGATTCTAGCCGGGAGTCTGCTCGCCGGTATTCTGCTGGGGACATTATTCTTTGGCGGACTTTGGTGGACAATCCGCATGGGTTCTCCGTCGGAATGGTCCGGCCTTGTCTTCGCCGGCAGTCTTCTACTCCGAATGGCCGTTGCCGTCACCGGGTTCTACCTCGTGTCTCACGGCGATTGGCGGAAGCTGGTGGCCTGCCTGGCTGGCTTCCTGCTTGCTCGCATTGCTGTGACGCGCCTCATACGTCTTCCAGTCGCCAAGAGCACACGCATCCTGCAAGAAGGTGGACAATGATCGCTCCTATCGTGAACATAACGTCCGACCAGCAGATATTTTGGCAGTACGGTTTTGCCAAACTCAACGAAACCATCGTAACGACCTGGGCCATGATGATCACAATGACATTGGGATCATTCCTGATTACTCGAAGGCTTTCCACGGGGCGGACCATTTCACGATGGCAAAGCGCGCTGGAGATGATTGTGACTGGCATTGAGGGACAGATCAAAGAGGTTGGTCTCGATGAGCCGCGAAAGTATCTCGCATTTCTAGGTACGCTCTTCCTTTTTATTGGGACGTGCAGCGTGTGCATTGTCATTCCAGGATTCACGCCGCCAACCGGTTCACTTTCCACAACGGCAGCTCTTGCGCTCTGCGTCTTTATTGCGGTACCGCTGTTCGGCATCCGGGAACAAGGAATTGCCGGCTATCTGAAGACCTACATCAAGCCGACCCCGATCATGCTGCCGTTCAATATCATCAGTGAGCTTTCGCGCACACTTGCGCTGGCAATCCGTCTCTTCGGCAATATGATGAGCGGTGTCATGATCGTCGGAATTCTTCTCACCATCACGCCCTTCATCTTCCCCATCGTCATGACGGTCCTCGGTCTGCTGACCGGTTCAGTGCAGGCCTATATATTCAGCATTTTGGCCGCCGTCTACATTGCTGCCGCCACACGAGTCATCAAACCCAAGGCTGCTGTTGAGGCCCACCCGGAGCCGAGACCTGCGTAATGGCTCCAACAATAGGAAGGAATCCCAATGGATAGCGCCACCATCGTTGCAGTAGTTTCCATCGCCACCGCCGGCATCACCACAGGCTTCGGCTGCATGGGGCCGGCGCTCGGAGAAGGCCGTTCCGTGGCCGCCGCCATGACCTCGTTGGCGCAGCAACCGGACGCCGCGCCCACGATTACCCGTACTCTGTTTGTGGGTCTGGCAATGATCGAGTCCACAGCGATTTACACCTTTGTCGTTTCCATGATTCTCATTTTCGCCAATCCATTTTGGAATCACTTTCTATCGCAAGCCGTAGGGAAGTGAGCAATGCTTATTGACTGGTTCACTGTTGGAGCGCAGATTGTCAACTTCCTCATCTTGGTGTGGTTGTTGAAGCACTTTCTCTACAAACCTATTCTCGATGCCATCGACGCGCGGGAGAAGAAAATTGCCGCTGAACTTGCCGACGCCGATACGAAGAGGACCGAAGCTGAAAAGGAGCGTGCCGATTTTGAAAACAAGAACAAAACATTTGACCAACAGCGGAGCGCTCTTGTTGCCAAAGCTACCGATGAAGCGAAGGCCGAACGCGAGCGCCTCGTCGATCAAGCCAAAAAGGATGCGGATGGCTTGCGGGCAAGCCAGATGGATGCCCTGCGCAGTGATCACATTCGGCTGGGCAGTGAGATTACCCTTTTGGCCGAGAAAGAGGTCTTTGCTATTGCGCGAAAGACACTCACAGACCTGGCCACCGTTAGTCTTGAAGAGCGAATTGGAGAAGTATTCACACGCCGTTTGCGGGAACTTGATCCAAAGTCAAAAGAGCTGTTAGGCGCCGCCCTCAAGAATTCGCCGGAGCCGGCCCTGGTTCGCAGTGCATTCGATCTGCCAGCCAACCAGAGGGCTGCAATTCAAAACGCCCTCAACGAAACATTCTCAGCAGTGGTGCGGATCAAATTCGAAGAATCGCAGGACGCAATCTGCGGCATCGAATTGTCCGCCAATGGCCAGAAGGTTGCGTGGAGTATTTCGAGCTATCTCGCTGGGTTGAGCAAGAAGGTTGATGACCTCGTAGATGCAAAATCCCTCGCGGTTATCAAAGCCACACCAAAGCCGGAGACTGCAAAAGCGGCCGAACCCGAACCTGCTGCTCTCGCTGGAGCCAAATGAATTCATCCGCTGACATTTTGCAACCGGCAATAGAGCGCGCCTTCGCGCAGTTGCATCAGGGGCGTGAGGAGTTCACGGCAAAGCTGACTCCGCATGAAGTGGGCATCGTCACAAAAGTCTCCACGGGAATCGCAACGTTTACCGGACTTCCCAGCGTTGGTTACGAGGAGATCGTGACATTCCCCGGCGGTCTGCTTGGCATTGCATTCAATATTGATGAAGAAGAGGTCGGTGTAATCCTGCTCGGTGACTACCAGAACCTGCACGCGGGTGACGAGGTGCAGCGGACCGGCCGCGTGATGGATGTGCCAGTAGGCGACGGCCTGCTGGGGCGCGTGATCGACCCGCTAGGTAATCCGTTGGACGGCAAGGGCTCGGTCGCCACGGAAAAGCGTCTCCCTATTGAACGTCCTGCTGCGCCCATCATGGATCGCGCGGCGGTCAGCGTACCTTTGCAGACCGGCCTGAAGGTAGTTGATGCACTCGTTCCGATTGGTCGTGGACAGCGCGAATTGATTCTTGGTGATCGCCAGACCGGAAAGACTGCCATCGCCATCGATACGATCCTGAATCAACGCGGGCAGAATGTGGTGTGTATCTATTGTGCAATTGGCCAACGCGCGGCCGCTGTGGCTAAAGTGGTGGCGAACCTCGACAAGCAGGGTGCGATGGATTACACCGTTGTGGTTGTCGTCGAAGACAACAATGCGCCCGGCCTCGTCTACATCACGCCTTATGCGGCAACAAGCATCGCAGAATACTTCATGGAAAAGGGACGCGACGTCCTGATTGTCTACGACGATCTTACTCATCATGCCCGCGCCTATCGCGAACTTTCGCTATTGCTCCGCCGTCCTCCGGGACGTGAAGCCTTCCCCGGCGACATCTTCTATATTCATTCGCGAATGTTGGAACGATCTACCCATCTTAGCAAGGAGCGCGGTGGCGGCACTCTCACGGCGCTGCCCATCATCGAAACTGAAGCGCAGGACATATCCGCTTACATCCCGACGAACCTGATCTCCATCACCGACGGGCAAGTTTATCTTTCGCCCACTTTGTTTCAACTTGGAATTCTCCCGGCAGTTGACGTTGGCAAGTCGGTTTCGCGCGTCGGCGGAGCGGCGCAGAGGGCCGCGTATCGCGCAGTTGCGGGTAGCCTCAAGCTTGCTTACTCACAGTTTGAAGAACTGGAAGCCTTCGCAAAATTCGGTACCCGCCTTGATGAAGCGACGCAAAAGACTATCGACCACGGACAGCGTATTCGCGCCTGCCTCAAGCAATCCGAATCTCACCCCGTGTCCATGATCGAACAGATTATTGTGCTTTTGGCTTTGACTGCGGGACTCTTCGATACCCTTCCGATCGACAAAGTGAATGACGCCGAACAGGCGCTTCAGAAAGCCACGACTGATATTCCACAGGATGTGGCGGAGCGGCTCACCTCATCTGATAAGTTCAGCGATGATGATCGCAAGGCGATCCTCGAAATTGCTCAACATGCTTTGACTCCGCTCCAGCCGGTTCCAGCGGCCAAACCCGCAACGAAACCTGCGCCATGAGCGGAACCATTGAAAGCCTGACGCGGAAGATCTCCGGAGCGGGGGATCTGGAGGCCGTCGTTCGTTCCATGAAGGCGCTTGCCGCGTCGAGCATTGGACAGTATCAAAAGGCAGTCCACTCGCTCGATGAATATGCAACCACGGTGGAACTCGGCTTGACCGCGTGCCTTCGTCAATCCGGACCAGGCTACGATACGGCAGAAACAGGATCGAAGAAGAAGCATGGCATCGGAGCAATTGTCTTTGGTTCGGACCAGGGTCTCGTTGGAAGGTTCAATGAAGTGGTCGTGGAATATGCCGTCAACACACTCAAAGCTCTGCCCGGCACAATCACGAAGATATGGCCACTCGGAGAGCGCATCCACGCCCTTCTGGCCGATTCCGGACAACCGACTGCCGGGATCTTGCCCGTGCCAAGCTCTGTCAACGCTATTACTGGACTCGTCGGAGAGATTCTGATCGACGTTGAAGCGACTCTGGAGCGCGGCGATGTGGTGGAGGTGTATCTATTCCACAACCACCCCAAATCAGGCTCGGTTTACGAACCCATTGGCAAGCGGTTACTGCCTTTGGATCTCGCCTGGCAGAAGCAGCTTGTTGCTGCCCCGTGGCCAACCAAACTGCCTCCAGAAGTCATCCAAGGAACCACGTCGCCACTACGCGCATTCATACGCGAATACCTGTTTGTCTTGCTTTTTCAAGCGTGTGCCGAGTCGCTTGCCAGCGAAAATGCCAGCCGCCTGGCCGCGATGCAGCGGGCAGAGAAGAACATTGACGGAATCCTGGAAGACTTGAACCTCAAGTTGCATCGCATACGGCAGGAGTCGATTGACGAGGAACTCTTTGATGTCATCTCGGGTTACGAGGCTCTGACCGCTGTCCAACGGCCAAGCTCTTGAACAACTTCATCAAGGCTCTTTCTTCAGCCTGTCTTGTGCACAACGGCTCAGATTCTCGATCAATCCGAGTCGATACTGAATCGGAGTAGTCTTAACTGCTCGCGCGACTCATTGCTCCGACGCAAGGAGTTGGGCTGAATTGTCTGCGGTCAATCAGATTTACAGAGGCAAATGAATAAAATGATGATCGATTCGAAGGCCTACCATGTGCCGCCAGACAAGAAACTCAACCTGAGCGAGTGGCCGACGGCTGGACCGGCACTGACCACATCGAAGAAGCACTATCACAAACTGCTTGAAGAACACGTGAAGGATCTCAGCGCATTGCAGCAACTTCACTATGCAGCCAACCGCCATGCGCTCCTGCTCATCTTCCAGGGCATGGACGCTGCCGGCAAAGATGGCGCCATTAGGCACGTCATGTCCGGGATCAATCCACAGGGATGTGAAGTCTTCAGCTTCAAACAACCCAGCGCCGAAGAACTGGAACATGATTTCCTCTGGCGCACTGCGTGCCGTCTACCCGAGCGCGGCCGCATTGGCATCTTCAATCGTTCTTACTACGAAGAAGTACTCGTCGTGCGCGTCCATCCGGAGAAGCTTCGCAACGAGGGTCTCTCAAAACAACTACAGGATGATAAGTCGAAATGGGAGGATCGGTATCGCTCCATTGTGGACTTTGAAAAGCACCTTGACCGAAACAGCACGCGCATCGTCAAGGTGTTTCTACATCTCTCGAAGGACGAGCAGCGAAAGCGGTTTCTGGCGCGCATCGACGATCCGGAGAAGAACTGGAAGTTGAGCCTTGCAGACATTCATGAAAGAAAGTTTTGGAAGGACTACGCGAAGGCTTACGAAGAGTGCCTCAGCGCAACCAGCACGCATCATGCTCCCTGGTATGTTGTTCCCGCGGACGATAAGGACGACGCCCGCTTGATCGTCTCTCAAATTGTTCTTGATGCGCTGAGAGAACTGAAACCGTCCTATCCCGCAACAACTCAAAAGCATCGGGCTGAATTGAAATCAATTTGCAAGATGTTGGCAAAATGAAGCCGTGCGTTATCACGGTCGAAGCGAAACAAACTGAAGTCTGAAAGCCACTGCCAGGATGTGAGCAGTTGCAGAGAATGAGAAAGGATACGCTACGATGGCCATCACCGAACTCCCCATCAATGTTGATAAGGACGACTCGCCTCAGACCTTCAACAAAAACTTCGATCAGTTTGGCAACTCTTCCGGGTTCATCTTCGACGTGAGTCTGTCGACCGCGATTGCTGCCGACGGCAAGACCGAAGAGAGAGCACAACAGCCCAAGGGTCCACTCTCGCCTGAGATGCTGGACAAGATGAATCGCTACTGGCGCGCTGCGAACTATCTCTGCATCGGCCAGATCTACCTCTTTGACAATCCCCTGCTTCGCTCGCCGCTCAAGGCGGAACAGATCAAGCCAAGATTGCTCGGACACTGGGGAACCTCGCCTGGACAGAACTTCATCTACATTCATTTGAACCGGCTGATCAAAGAGCACGATGCGGACATCATTTACATTTCGGGTCCGGGACACGGAGGCCCTTCGCTGAATGCCTGCTCCTATCTCGAAGGCTCTTACACCGAGGTTCATCCGGAGATCGCGCACGATGAAGACGGCCTGCGGCTCATGTTTCGCAAGTTCTCCACACCGGGCGGCGTGCCAAGCCACTGCGGGCCGCATGTGCCGAATTCAATGCACGAAGGTGGAGAGCTTGGCTACTCGCTGGTTCACGCATTCGGCGCGGCTTTCGACAATCCGGATCTGATTGTGGCCTGCGTCATCGGCGACGGCGAATCCGAGACCTGTCCACTGGAAGGAAGCTGGAAGTCAGTCAACTTCGTCAATCCTGTGCGAGACGGCGCAGTGCTGCCGATTCTTCATCTCAATGGATATAAAATCTCTGGGCCAACCGCACAGGGACGGACGAGCGATGCCGACTTGAAGGCCCTCTATGTGGGGCGTGGTTACAAGCCCTACTTTGTTGAGGGCGATGACCCCGAAGTCGTGCATCAGCTCCTCGCTCAAACGCTTGAGGATTGTTATGCCGAGATTCGTGGGATTCAGCAGGAGGCTCGCAAGAACGGCTTCAAGAAGCAGCCAGTCTGGCCCATGATCATCTTTCGCACGCCCAAGGGATGGACCTGCCCGAAAGAAGTGGACGGAATCCCAATTGAAGGCACCTTCCGCGCGCATCAGGTTCCGCTGGCATCGGTGAAAGACAATCCCGAACATCTCAAAATTCTTGAAGCATGGATGAAGAGTTACAAGGCCGAGGAACTCTTCGACGAAAACGGCAAGTTCCTTGATGAACTTGCGGCTCTCTCCCCCGCAGGTAACCGGCGCATGGGAGGCAACCCACACGTAAATGGCGGCCGCGAGTTGATCACCCTCGCGCTGCCCGACTTCACGGATTATGCGCTTGAAATTCCCGGCCCTGGTCAGGTTCTTGCCGAGGCTCCGCGCAAACTGGGCGATTTCTTCCGCGACATCTTCAAAATGAATCTGAAAAACTTCCGTATGTTTTGCCCCGATGAATCGAATTCCAATCGATTGAACTCCATCTTTGAGGCAACGAAACGGTGCTCGATGGCAGAGATTGTTTCCATCGACGATGAACTTGGTCCGGACGGCCGCGTCATGGAAGTCCTAAGCGAGCATCTCTGCCAGGGATGGCTTGAAGGCTACCTGCTCACGGGCCGTCATGGTATGTGGTCCTCCTATGAAGCCTTCGCGCAGGTGGTCGATTCGATGACAACTCAACACGCCAAGTGGCTCGAACAATGCCGCGACTTTCCCTGGCGCAGGCCGCTCGCTTCTCTCAATGTTCTGCTCACAAGTCATGCATGGCGCAACGACCACAATGGTTTCAGTCATCAGGCAACCGGGTACGTGGACAATGCGTTGGCGCGCAGAAGTGAAGTGATTCGCGTCTACTATCCACCGGATTCCAACTGCCTGCTCAGTGTCTTCGACCATTGCCTGCGCAGCCGCAATTACGTCAATGTTGTCACCTGCGGCAAGCAGCCACAGCTCCAGTGGTTGAACATGGACGAAGCATTGGAGCACTGCTCAAAGGGCGCGTCCACATGGAAGTTTGCAACCAATGATGAAGGCGGCGAGCCGGATGTTGTGCTGGCCTGCGCCGGCGATGTACCCACTATCGAGACCTGCGCGGCCTCGTGGTTGCTACAGAAGTACGTTCCAGGAATCAAGGTGCGCGTCGTCAATGTTGTGGACTTGATGACTCTGATGTTTCCCGACAAGCATACACACGGGATGGACGAAATGTCGTTCGACGCGCTCTTCACCAAAGACGCGCCGGTGATATTTGCCTTCCACAACAATCGCTGGCTCATTCACACGCTGGTTCATGGGCGTGCCAATGAAGCTCGCTTCCACGTGCATGGTTATATGGATGAGGGAACAACCACAACGCCGTTCGATATGGTGGTTCTGAATGAGATGAGCCGATTCCACCTTGCGCTCGATGCATTGAAGCATATTTCTCGTCTTCGTTTGCAAGCTGAGAATGCTATCAACTTCTTCAACGGAGAACTCCATCGTCACCACGACTATATTCGTGAACATCTGGAAGATATGCCGGAGATCAGGAACTGGCAGTGGACGAAGGACTTCAGTGATGCCCCCGCGCCGGCTCCGATGGCCAAGGGGCATCCCGAGAAAGCAATGTTCACCGACAGTTAAACAGCAACGCAAAGAAGAAGCAGAGGCCATTCGACAAACTGGGACCTCTGCTTCTTTGTTTTGTGCCAGGAGGACGGATTGAGCGAATCAGAGACAGCAAAGACACTACCCAAAGAAGAAGGTGTTGATGCACTCAATGAGTTGGCGCTTAACCTGCACTGGTCATGGAATCATGGCGCAGATGAAGTGTGGAAGGGCCTCGATGCAGAACTTTGGGCGACTACGCAGAATCCTTGGGTCATTTTGCAGACTGTCTCTCACGAAAGGATCAAGGCTGTACTAGGCGATGTGGAGTTCCGCAGCCGTCTCGACAGCCTGCTTCAGGGCAATCGTGAATCCTATCAAGCTGACGCATGGTTTCAGCGCAAGCATCCGGACAATGCTCGCACGACGGTCGCATACTTCAGCATGGAATTTATGTTGAGCGAAGCATTCCCCATCTATTCAGGTGGGCTTGGAAATGTAGCGGGAGATCAGATGAAAGCGGCGAGCGACCTGGGTGTTCCAGTCGTGGGCGTTGGGCTGCTCTACGGTCAAGGATACTTCCGTCAGGACTTCGATTCGGAAGGCCGCCAGCAAGCGCTCTATCCGGTTAACGATCCTGGCCAGCTTCCCATCAGGCCGCTGCGACAAAAAAATGGTGAGTGGCTGCGGCTGCAGATCCACTTGTCAGGAGCATTGATCTGGCTGCGCTGCTGGGAGGTCACTGTTGGCAGAACAAAGCTCTACCTGCTCGACACAAATGACTTTGCCAACACGGCAGCGCATCGTGGAATTACGAGCGAACTTTACGGCGGCGATGCGGAGATGCGGCTGAAGCAGGAGATCATTCTCGGAATTGGTGGTTGGCGCTTACTGCGGGCGCTTGGTTTGCAACCGGAGGTTTGCCATCTCAATGAAGGCCATGCGGCATTCGCTGTGCTTGAAAGGGCGCACTGCTATATGGAGGAAAACAAGAAGCCGTTCGATCTTGCTCTGGCTGTTACGCGGGCCGGAAATATCTTTACGACACACACTGCGGTCGCCGCAGGGTTCGATCGCTTTGACCCGCAACTTATCCGGCAGTATCTTGACCATTATGCGCAGGATGAACTTTGCATCTCGCTTGACGAACTGCTGAAGATCGGAAGACAGAATCCTGCTGACAATGCAGAGCCTTTCAATATGGCCTATCTCGCTCTTCGGGGCAGTGGCCGTGTAAATGGCGTGAGCAAACTGCACGGCGAAGTGAGCCGACAGATATTCCAACCGCTCTTTCCGCATTGGCCTCAAGCAGAGGTTCCAATTGGCTCAGTGACCAATGGCATTCATGTGCCGACCTGGGATTCGGTGAAGGCCGATACGTTGTGGACTACAGCCTGCGGCAAAAAGCGTTGGCGCGGAGATCGCGCTGTTGAAGTTGACATCCGAAACGTCACCGACGAGCAGATCTGGCAGATGCGGACCACAGAGCGAAAGACGCTGATTGATCGGCTGCGTAAACGTTACGCCCGCCAGCTTGCTTCAGAAGGCGGAGATCCATCGGATGCGAATCATATCTTCGACGAAAATGCGCTCACTCTTGGATTTGCGCGGCGCTTTGCGACCTACAAGCGCCCTGATCTTCTCCTGCTTGATTCTGAGCGGCTGGTACGTCTTCTCTCTGATCCTCTACGACCGGTACAGCTGATTCTTGCCGGCAAAGCACATCCTCAGGATTTTCCTGGACAGGCATTGATCAAGAAGTGGAAGGACTTCATCCGGCGTCCGGAGGTTCGTTCGAGAGTCGTCTTTCTAAGCGACTACGACATGATGCTTGCACAGCACATGGTTCACGGAATTGATCTATGGATCAATACACCGCGCCGACCGTGGGAGGCCTGCGGAACGAGTGGGATGAAGGTTCTCGTGAATGGTGGCTTGAATCTATCGGAGTTAGACGGATGGTGGGCTGAGGCTTACTCTCCCGAAGTGGGATGGGCCATCGGTGACGGCAAAGAGCATGGAGACGATCCTGCTTGGGATCGCACTGAGGCTGAAGCCGTGTATGCCGCATTAGAGAATGAAGTCGTTCCGGAGTTCTACGAGCGGAATGAAACGGGTTTGCCGCCGAAGTGGATAGCACGTGTTCGCGAGAGCATGGCAAGGCTTACTTCAGAGTTTTCAGCTACGCGCGCCATCCGCGAATATACAGAAAACCACTATCTGCCTGCCGCTTCTGGTTACCACGTGCGTGCAGCGGAGGACAGCAAACTTGGTGAGAGTTTACTCCAATGGCAGCAGGAGATCGATCGGCTTTGGAGCACTGTGCGCTTTAGCGCGTTGGGAATCGAGACGCGCGACAGCCAGCATTTCTTTCAGGTCGAGGTTCTTCCGGGCAATCTCAATCCAGATCAACTGCAAGTCGAACTCTACGCAGACTCAGTTCTGGGAGGTAAGCCTGCTCTCGAAGTTATGACTGTTACCGAATCCAGTGCAGATTCACATGGCGTGCTAACCTATTCGACCCAGTTGTCCGCAACTCGTCCCGCGAGCGACTATACTGCGCGCATCATTCCCCACCATCCCAACGCTTCAGTACCGCTCGAAGCGCGGCAGATTCTTTGGCAACGCTGATGGCCAATCCAGAAATAATTGAACGATCGAGGCAAATGCTGAGCGCGGCGCGTCATTGCTCCACGAAGCAGAAAGCGAGGACACGGCTATACTTCCCAGCAAGTATATGGGCTTCGTTTCCTTCTATTCTGTTGATTCCGGTGCTGGTCTGCCTGGGGCTACACGCACCCGCAAGTGCGCAACAATCTGGAGTATCCTCTTCGCCTGTGAGCGCTCCGCTTGTCGGAGAACAAGTCGTCGAAAACCTGGTTGCGATGAATCTCAAACGTGCTCTAGCGCTGCATTCTTACCAGGGAACACGACTTTACCAGATTGAATACCACGGTATTTTAGGCGTTCGCAGCGGGAAGATGGTTGTGGACTTGAAATACCAATCACCAGAAACGAAGAAATTCATAATTCGGTCTGCGACCGGGCCGAAGATGATCGTTGACAAGGTATTCAAAAGGCTCCTACAGGCCGAACAGGAAGCGCTGGGCGCGGAGGCCCAAAAACGCACTGCTCTGAACAAGGACAATTATGATTTCACGCTGGTCGGATACGACCGCACACCATCCGGTTCAATGTACGTGCTTAGCGTGAAGCCCAGAACGACCAATAGATTTCTTTACCGTGGCAGAATCTGGGTCGATGCAAAGGACTTTGCTGTAACGCGAATAGACGCAGAACCCACGAAGAACCCTTCGTTCTGGACGAAGAACAGCAAGATCGAAGAGACTTACACGAAGGTGTCCGACTTCTGGCTGCCCGAGCGCAACCATACCGTCACCGCGATTCGGTTTGGGGGACGTGCCGAATTGACGATTCAATATGAGAACTACCAAATCACGAGCGCAGATCCGGTCTGCAACCTTCCGACGCCAAAGTCAAATCGGTAAAAAGTTAGGTTCCTGTAGAGTGGTTTCCGTTTTCAGCTCCCGACCTCACGATTCTGGACTCAGGCGGCTTTTAGCTTCTCGCTCTTGGACGCGATGCAAGCCAGCAGATCGTCCCAGGACTTGGCGAAGGAGGCGACCCCTTCTCCAAGAAGCTGGGCGGCCAACGTGTCGGTATCAATACCAGCTTTGGCGAATTCGGCCAGTACCTCGTTGCCATGAGCTGGTAAGGCTTCGCCGAATTCTTCATGGCCCGCGAGGGCTTTCAGCGTGACTTCGGGCATCGTATTCACGGTGAGGGGCTTGGCGAGGGCCTGAACGTACAAAATCTCGGAGGCTTTGGGATCCTTGGTTCCGGTGCTGGCCCAAAGAAGGCGTTGCGGATGGGCGCCGGCATTCAAAATGCGTTGCGAGCGCGGCGAGTCGAGGAGAGCGCGATACCTCTCATAGGTCTCCCCGGCGATGGCGATGCCGAGTTGGTTGCGCAGTGACACGGGTTCTTTGTGCGCTACCGCTACGTCCCAGCGGCTGACGAACAGCGAAGCTACAGAGCCGACATCGGGATTCAGCCCGGCGGCGATGCGCCGCTCGATGCCGCGCAGGTATGCCTCGGCGGCGGCGACATATTGCACGCCGGAGAACAACAGGGTCACATTAATCGGTACTCCTGCGAAGATTGCCTCCTCAATGGCCGGGAGGCCCTCGCTCGTGCCCGGAATCTTGATGAATAGATTGGGCCGTCCCGCGCGGGCGTGAAGCGCCTTGGCCGCGGATAGAGTTTCGGCCGTGTCGTGAGCCAGCAGGGGCGAGACCTCCAGGGATACCCAGCCATCCACGCCATTGGTCCGGTCGTAGATCGGCCGAAAGAGATCGGCGGCCTGCCTGAGGTCTTCGATTGCCAATTCGAAGAAGATCGCCTCGCTCGATTTTCCTTCCTTCTGCTTCTGACTGATAGCGTCGTCATAGTCGAGGCTGTTCTTGATCGCATGATCGAAGATCGTGGGGTTCGAGGTGAGACCTGTAACCGACAAATCCTGAATATAGCGGCGGAGCGTGCCGCTGGTCAGCAGACTGCGGGTTATGTTATCGAGCCAGATGCTCTGGCCGATTTCGTGTAGCTTCTGCGTAGCATTCATTTCATTCCTCTTCAAACACTTTTCACAACAACGCTGCTTGCGTCCTTTGGAACTCAACTGGCGGCGATGATCCAGGTATGTGCTTGCGCTGTTGCCGACGGCGGAAACACCTTCACAGGGCAGGGGATGAGGAAGCTAAATATCCTCACCATTCGTACGATCCAGTCCACGTCCGTGACCACCGCGACGCGCTCCCAGCGTGTGGGATGTTCCACCCCAATCTTCAGGTCCTCCCAGATAGCACCTGGGTCGTAGCCGGTGAAATCCGCAGAGGTCTGGTAGAGAAGCCGGATCTTGTCGTGCCGCGTGAGCGCTTCGAGAATGGCTGGAACAAGAATCCCGTCATAATCCTCCCTTGTGACCTGTCCCTTGCAGGATAGCGCTACAACATTGTCGGAAAAGTTCTTTAGGATCTCGATCATGGAACATCCTCCATCGCGCTCAATATGCACCAATTCCAGGTCCCTACTCATTGGTACCGGCTCAGCTACCATTGATTTTCAATTGGTGACCGGACTGCCTGATGTTCACATTTGACCTGATTCAATGGAGCAGTGCCCCTGATAGTATTCGTAGCGCCTCCCGCGTCAGATGGTCCTGGCCGCGGCAATCGAAAATCCTCCGATGAATTGAACACGGTAGATTCTGGATTTACAGAGCTGAAACCGGAAACGAGCAGACTCAAATGGATTCGCAAACGCTGAGAGATACCGCACAGGCCCTTGTCGCAGACAATAAGGGCCTGCTTGCGATGGACGAGAGCACTCCGACCTGCAACAAACGATTTGCGAGCTTGGGGATTCCGCAGACTGTTGAAGCTCGAAGAGCTTATCGCGAATTGATTGTGACCACTCCAGGGCTCGGTGAGTCGATAAGCGGCGCAATCCTCTACGACGAGACGATCCGTCAACAAAAGAGCGACGGTACTCCGTTTATCAAAGTCCTCATCGACGCGGGAATCATTCCTGGAATCAAAGTGGATGCAGGCACCAAGGAGTTGGCAGGTCATCCCAGTGAAAAAGTGACCGAAGGCCTGGATGGATTGCGCGATCGCCTTGCTGAATACGTTCGCATGGGCGCTCGGTTTGCCAAGTGGCGCGCGGTGATTGCGATCGGCGATGGTCTTCCAAGTTGGGGTTGCATGGAAGCCAATGCCCATGCGCTGGCCCGCTATGCGGCGCTGTGCCAGGAGGCAGGTCTCGTCCCTGTCGTGGAGCCTGAAGTGCTCATGGATGGCGAGCATACGCTGGACCAGTGTTGCGAAGTGACGGACAGAATTCTGCGAACTGTCTTCGGCGAACTGTTTGCGCAACGAGTCATGCTGGAAGGAATCATCCTGAAGCCCAATATGGTTGTTCCAGGATCGGCCTGCCCCAAACAAAAATCTATCGAGGAAGTGGCGGACGCGACGGTGAACTGTCTCTTGCGAGCCGTCCCCGCTGCCGTTCCGGCAATTGCGTTCTTGTCAGGCGGACAATCCGCGGAACTGGCCTCGGCTCGTTTGAATGCGATGAACGTGAGATTCAAGTCGCGGTTGCCCTGGGCGTTGGCATTTTCGTTTGCTCGCGCCATCCAGCAGCCGGCCTTGGAGCTTTGGAAGGGGCAGGAGGCCAATGTGTTTGCGGCGCAGCAGGCGTTGGTTCACCGCGCCCGCTACAACCAGGCTGCGCGTCGCGGCGAATACTCCCAGGCGATGGAACAGAGTTGACCGGATGCATCCGAACACCGGCCTGCGCACATGAGAGTTGGAAGAAAAAGCATGAATCAAATGCTGTTGTACCCCTTGCGCTTCGAGCCGATCTACCAGTATCGGCTGTGGGGCGGCAGGTGGTTGTCCAATCTGCTATCGACACCGCTTCCGGGGGACGAACCCATCGGTGAAGCATGGGTGCTCAGCGACCGCGACGATCATCAAAGCCAGGTTGCCAACGGACCGCTCAAGGGACAATCTATCGGTGAGTTGATGGAAGAATTTCGTGACCAACTGATGGGGCAGTCGGCCTCGCGCTTCCGTCGCTTTCCGCTGCTCCTCAAGTTTCTTGATGCACGCGAGATGCTTTCAGTGCAGGTACATCCCAGCGATGCGCACCCGGACTTGATTCCAGCAGGGGAATCCGGGAAGACCGAAGCGTGGGTCGTGATTGAGGCAGGTAATAAAAGCCGGATCTACGCGGGCCTGAAACCGGGTACGACTGCCGGCGAGCTGCGGCATTCGCTCGCCGACGGGACCATCTCTGACCACCTCGTAACAATCGTCCCGAAACCAGGCGACGCCGTATTCATTCCTGCTGGAACGGTTCACACCTTGGGAGGCGGTGTTGTTGTCTTTGAGATTCAGCAGAACAGCGATGTAACATTCCGCCTTTACGACTGGGGTCATGTTGACGTAAAGACCGGACATCCGCGGCCACTCCAGGTCGATCAGGCGCTTGCCAGTATTGATTTTGCGGGCAGCAACGGTGGCCTCGTGACTCCCATCGTGGGGAGCACCACGCCCGTGGAGCGCGAAAAACTCTTTGATTGTGAACATTTCCAGTTGTGGCGCGTGCGCGGAGAATCACCGTTTAATGTCGGCACGGCGGAAATGCCGCGCGTGCTGGTCTGCATTGAGGGCTCGGGGTGGTTCGAAGGCGAAGGCTCCGCGTATGGCATTGATAAGGGCGAAGTATGGCTCTTACCCGCGGTAGTCGGCGCGTGTGAATTTCACCCAAACAACGCAGTGACATTGTTGGAAATCGCGCTGCCCGAAACGTCTGTAACCGTTCAATGACGAGAGAGTCAGAGTGGCCGGAAACTCCAATTGAGAATGCATGAAGTTTAAGGTGGATGAATGGTAAAGAAGCTGATTGTCTTTGATCTCGACGGAACGCTCGCCGCAAGCAAGTCGTCCCTCGATGCCGAGATGTCGTCGCTCCTGCATGACCTGCTCGGGGTCGTCAAGGTTGCGATCATCTCCGGAGGCGCATGGCTACAGTTTGAAAAGCAGGTGCTTTCTCATCTTCCCCAGGATGACCGCCTTACAATGCTATCGATTCTACCCACATGTGGAACAGAATTCTTTCAGTACACCGGAGAGTGGAAGAAGCTCTATTCGGAAGATCTTACTGCGGAGGAAAAACAGAAGATCATCAGTTCCCTGAAGAAAGCCACCGAAGAGGCAGGCTTCTCTGTCGAAAAGACGTGGGGAGAGACCATTGAAGATCGTGGCAGCCAGGTGACGTATTCCGCATTGGGCCAGCAAGCGCCGTTGGAAGAGAAAGAGAAATGGGATGCGGGATTCGCCAAGCGGAAGAAGATTAAAACAATTCTCGACACTCTGATTCCAGAGTTCTCAGTGCGGCTCGGCGGCGCGACATCCATTGATGTTACCAAGCCGGGCATCGACAAAGCCTACGGGATCAAAAAGCTGCAAGAAACACTTGGCATTTCCGTGAAAGAAATGATTTACGTGGGAGATGCCTTGTTTGTAGGAGGAAACGACTACCCGGCTGAACAAGCAGGTGTCATCTCCATTCCAGTTCGAGGCCCCAATGAGACCAAGCTGGTGATTGAAGCAATCATTGCTTGTTTGGATGACGGTCAGCAGGCGCGAATCTTTGAGGTACCAAGTGCGGCTCTGTGAGGAGTTGAGATGAGCGAATTCAAGCTACGCCGCCTGGGGATGTTGATGGAACCTGAACCCGGCAATCCCATGGAAGTCGAAGGCGTCCTGAATCCAGCAGCCGTTCGCGGCCCTGATGGGGAACTCTATCTGTTTCCGCGGATGGTAGCGAAAGGAAATTATTCGCGCATCGGGATTGCGCGAGTGCGATTCAACGAAGCCGGCGATCCGGCTGGCGTCGAGAGGCTCGGCATTGCACTGGAGCCGGAAGCCGATTATGAACGGAGGCCCGATGGCAGCGGCGGCTGTGAGGATCCCCGTGTGACGTTCGTAGAACCTCTCCAAAGCTACATCATGTCCTACACCGCATTTTCGACCCAAGGGCCTAGGATCGCTCTGGCCTTGTCGGAGGACCTCTTCCACTGGGAGCGTCTCGGCTTGGCAACCTACGCTCATTGGCACGGCATTGAATTGGGCAACGTGGATGACAAAGATGCGAGCCTGTTCCCTGTCGCAATCCCTGACTCCTCCGGGAAACTGGAACTCGGTATGCTCCACCGCCCGCTTTTTCCGGGCACTCGCCCAGAGGAGACAGCTTGTCATCCAGCGACCCGTAAGGTTGATCTTGATCGGGAGAGCATCTGGATCTCCTATTGTCCGCCAGTCTTCAAAGGTCGTGAGCCAGATCGCCTAGGACGGTTTACCTCTCATCACCGACTGGCGACTCCAGTCTCGCCCTGGGAACGGCTCAAGATCGGCGCTGGAACCCCGCCGATCTTAACCAGGCACGGCTGGATGATTGTTTACCACGGTGTCAGCGAAGCGGCAGATACGGGCAGAGACGGGCATCACTTGTGCTACTCGGCCGGAGTGATGGTGCTCTCAAAGCAACATCCGCGAGTAGTGCGTTATCGCTCGGTGGAGCCGGTGTTGACGCCTGTGCTTCCGCAAGAGCGCGACGGAATAGTCGCCAATGTTGTCTTTCCTACCGGCATCGATCGGCGCGACGATCTTGGAACTCCGGATCGATTCGACGTTTACTACGGGATGGCCGACAACCGTATTGGTGTGGCGCGTCTTGACTTGCCAGATCAGCTCCCAGCAGGGGCAGATGCTGACTCACCCGCTGCAAAGGTTTAATTGAGGAATCCAAATCTCGAAGAGCCCCCTTCGGCTGGGCCAACGGAAGGATAGTTCATGAAAAAAACGACTGCGATCTCTTGCGCTTTTCTGGATATAGGCGGTGTCCTGCTGACCGATGGCTGGGACCATCTGGCCCGCAAACGGGCTGCGGCTAACTTCAAGCTGGAGTGGGCCGAGATGGAGGAACGCCATCATCTAACATTCGAGATCTACGAGGAGGGAAAGATCACGCTGCAAGAATATTTGAGTCTCGTGGTCTTCCACAAAAAGAGGCCGTTCACGCGTAATCAGTTTCGGTGCTTCATGTTTGCGCAGTCAAAACCTTTCCCGGAGATGATCGCGCTGGTTGCGCAGCTAAAGCTCCGGCTGGGGATGAAGATAGCCATCGTCAGCAACGAAGGGCGTGAGCTGAATGCATATAGAATTCGGAAGTTCAAACTGGATCGGTTCGTGGATTGCTTCATTTCCTCTTGCTACGTTCACATCCGCAAGCCCGACGTGGATATTTTCAAACTTGCTCTGGACATAGCTCAGGTGCAGGCTTCGCAGGCAGTCTTTATCGACAATACACCGATGTTCGTTCAGATCGCGGAAGGGCTGGGAATTCAAAGCATCCTTCACACGGACTGCAAATCCACCCGAGCGGGCCTATCCGCACTCGGACTAGATGTTCTCGCATGAGCGAGCGTTTGAAAGGACGAAAGAATGGCCCGTGATTGCCTGTGTGAAGGACACAGCTTTCATTTGCGGGCGCGGAGTATCAGAACAAGCGCCACGATCAGAACCAATCCGCAGATCCACATCCAACCATAATTCCAACCTTGCATCCCCATGCTGTATCCGTTCACCAAGCCTCCACATGGAACAGTCGGAGGAAGCGGAACCCCAACTGGTTCCTCTCGTCCGATTGTTCGCTATCCTTCGATCCGCTTAGCCGCAGCAGCCATGGCCGGTTTTCGGCGCCACTGTAGACTTGCTCAGGTATTGCGCCGGATTATGATCGAACTTCTCTTTGCACTTGGAGCCGCAAAAGTAATAGGTCTGTCCTGCGTGGTCGGTGTGTCCAGCGGCGGTGGAAGTGTCTATGTCCATGCCGCAAACGGGGTCTTTCACAACTGTTGTGCTGCTCATATGGGTCTCCTTGGTACGTGACTCTGGGTTGATTACGGCTTAGCAATTGGAATGCGACTTTTAGCGGGGCATTTATCACTCGCCTTGTCACGCTTTGTTTCGCTCTCAAGCGCTTCCAACAGGAACCATCTCACTCGGGATATGAACAAGTCCGGTCGTAATTGCTCAGGACGGCGGATTGCAAGATACCCGAGCGCATGGGACGAAGAGAACTTGCAATAAAGTTTCATAGTTTTGTCGTTCGCAGCCTCAGCGCATTGGCGATCACCGAGACGGAGCTGAAACTCATGGCTGCCGCGGCGATCATCGGGTTCAGAAGCAGTCCGAAGGAAGGGAAAAGTACGCCCGCGGCGAGCGGTACCCCGACGGCATTATAGACGAAAGCGAAGAACAGGTTCTCGCGAATGTTGCGCATGGTTGACTTGCTGAGATGCCGGGCGCGGAGAATGCCGCGCAGATCGCCTTTCAACAATGTGATGCCGCCGGCCTCCATCGCCACATCCGTGCCGGTCCCCATTGCGATGCCGATGTCAGCCTGGGCCAACGCGGGTGCGTCGTTGACTCCATCTCCAGCCATCGCAACAACAGAGCCTTTTTGCTGACGCTCTTTGATGACCTCCGCTTTCTTTTGCGGGAGCACGTCTGCATAGAATTCAATACCGAGTTTGTCCGCGACAGCCTTGGCGGTCGTCGCGTTGTCGCCCGTGACCATGATGACCTTCAGACCTGCCTCTCGCAGTTCGCGGATCGCATCGGGCGTGGAATCCTTAATCGGATCGGCAACGCCAACGATGCCCGCGGCCTTGCCATCCACGGCAACCAGCATTACCGTTTGGCCTTCTTTGCGCAACGCTTCGGCTCGATCGAGCAAAGGGGCGGGATCGACAGACAGATCGCGGAACAGCTCTGCATTCCCGACGGCAACCTGCTTGCCTGAAACTGTCCCCTTCACACCCTTGCCGGTAGTCGAGTTGAATCCAACCACATCGACCAAGGTAAGCTTCTTTGCTCCCGCGCCCTTCACGATAGCTGCCGCCAATGGGTGTTCGCTGGAGCGCTCAAGGCTGGCGACAAGTTGCAACAGGTCAGATTCTTCGAAGCCCGGCTGGGGAATCACGGAACTCAGCGTCGGCTTGCCCTCGGTGAGGGTTCCCGTCTTGTCGATGATGAGCGTATCTACCTTGCCGAAGATCTCCAATGCCTCTGCATTGCGGATGAGGATACCGGCGCGTGCCCCGCGACCCGTACCCACCATGATGGCCATGGGTGTGGCCAGCCCAAGAGCGCACGGACAGGCGACGATCAGGACAGCAACAGCATTTACGAGTGCATGAGCGAATCGCGGTTGAGGACCGACGAAGAACCACACAGCAAAAGTAACAATGGCGGCAACGATTACAGCCGGGACAAAGTACGAGGAGACTTGATCCGCCAGCCGCTGGATCGGCGCTCGTGACCGCTGCGCCTCGCTGACCATCTTGACGATTTGCGACAACAGTGTATCTGCGCCAACGCGTTCCGCGCGCATGACGAATCCGCCGGTTCCGTTGACCGTCCCCGCTGTGACCTTTGCATCCTTGTCTTTCTCGACGGGGATGGGCTCTCCGCTGATCATTGACTCATCGATCGAACTGTGACCTTCAAGAACAGTTCCATCGACGGGGACCTTTTCACCGGGACGGACGCGGAGCCGGTCGCCAACTTGCACCTGATCGAGCGAAACGTCGGCTTCGCCGCCCTTGTCGTCAAGCCGCTTGGCGGTCTTCGGAGCCAAGCCGAGCAGTGCGCGAATTGCACTGCTGGTCTGGCTGCGAGCGCGCAGCTCCATCACCTGTCCAAGCAGAACCAAAGCGACGATAACTGCTGCTGGCTCGAAGTACACGTCGATTTGCCCCGCAGCTCCGCGAAACGACGCAGGAAATATCTGAGGAACGACGGTGGCGAAGACGCTATAGAGATAGGCCGAGCCAGTGCCAAGGGCAATCAGCGTGAACATATTGAGGCTGCGATGCACGACCGATTGCCAGCCCCTGACGAAGAACGGCAGCCCGCACCACAGTACCACCGGAGTTGCGAGAGCAAATTCGATCCATGCCCACGCTCTCGCCGAGAATAGGTGTTGCATCGGCATGGAAGGCAGAAATGCGGAGACCATAAGCGCGAGCATCGGCACGGCGAGAGCGACGCTGATCCACAGCCGCCTTGTCATATCGGCCAGCTCTGGGTTGGTGTCTTCGGCGGTCATCTGCCGAGGTTCCAGCGCCATGCCGCAAATGGGGCACGAGCCTGGTGCGTCCCGCACGATCTCCGGGTGCATCGGACAGGTATATTCGGTGCTCTTGGCTGGTGCGGGAATGGCCACGGATTCGAGCGCCATGCCGCACTTCGGACAGCTTCCCGGCCCCGTCTGCTTCACCTCCGGATGCATTGGGCAGGTGTATTCCCCTTGCGGCTCGGTTTTCGCCGCCGGATGCGACGGAGCTGCGCCTGGCTTGGCTTGCACATACTTCTCCGGCGCGGCGCGGAACTTTGCGGCACAACTCTCACTACAGAAGTAGACAGTTCCGCCATGATGTTCAATGCTTGACGCAGCTTCCGAGGGATCGACCGTCATCCCGCACACGGGGTCGTGCTCTTCAGTCTGCTTCATCTCTTGATTGTGACCCCGTTCACTCATTTCTACCTGTGTCTTTCTGCACAGAGAGAGGAGGGGCAATGCAAACGGGGAATTGTGCAGTTCTTGGTATCATTCATTCATCCATGCATCCAGACCACAAAGATCGCCGGCGACTCACCCTGCTCTGGAGAGCTGTAATTGAAGTCGCGTTTATCGTCTTTCTCTTTTATTCAAATCTCCTGATGGGAGAATTTACTGCTACGAATGGGCGTGGGAAGAGTTTGGCTTTTGCCTTCAACGATATCTTCACGAGTACGAACTTCTTTATCGCGATAATATCCGCTCTGATTGGGTATGTTGTGTTTGAATACCTGCGAAAGAAGCTATAGGGTTGCGGATCGGGTGCCGGGGGTGCCAACTCTGGAAGGCCAATGCAGGCTTTGATCTTGGGATAAAGTACAAAACGAATCGGCAGTCGTACCATCTATGATGCCTAGCGTTGTCCTCTGGAGCCTGCAATGCAGTTCGCGTAAACTATACTTATGTCCTCTCCTCCCACCGCTGGGAACCAGCCGAAAATGAGGTTGATCACGGACCTCCGGGCGCGTCTGATAGCTCATCTTCAACAGCGCGAGGAGCAGATATTCCTTCTCCTCTCGCTGCTGATTGGAGCGCTCACCGGACTCGCAGTGGTCGGGTTTATCGTGGTTACGGAGCGGTTGGGAATGCGCCTCTATCCGGTGGGCAGCGCCGCGTGGAGGCGTGTGCTGGTTCCGGTGGCAGGCTCGCTGGCCATGGGCTTTCTGCTGTACCGCTATTTTCCTAACGCACGCGGCAGCGGCGTGCCCCAGACCAAGGCCGCCCTCTTCGCTCGGGATGGGTTCATCTCCCTGCGCACCGTCTTGGGCAAGTTTTTCTGCACGGCGACCACGCTGGCGAGCGGGATTCCACTGGGCCGCGAGGGACCATCTGTCCAAGTAGGCGCCGGAATCGGATCGGTCCTCGGCCGATGGCTCGGCTTGCGCCCGGAAAAGGTAAAGGCGCTGATTCCCGTGGGAGCCGCCGCCGCCATTGCCGCGGCATTCAATACGCCGATGGCGGCCGTGTTGTTTTCCCTCGAAGAGGTGATGGGCGATATGCACGCGCCGATTCTTGGTTCGGTCGTTCTCGCCTCTGCCACCTCCTGGGCGGTCTTGCGCCTCCTGCTTGGCAATAACCCGCTGTTTCAAGTGCCGCAGTACACTCTGGTACATCCGCTGGAACTCGCCATTTACGCCCTATTGGGCATCGCTGGCGGTTTTCTGTCGGTAGCCTTTACCCGGCTTTTGCTGGGAATGCGCAGGTTCTTTCTGCATCTTCCCGCGAGGACGCGCTGGTGGCATCCCGTCGTAGGTGGTGTGACGGTTGGTCTGATGGGCTGGCTTGTGCCCCAGGTTCTGGGTGTCGGGTATACCTACGTGGGCAGCGCTTTGAATGGAACGATGGCGCTCAAGTTGATGCTGCTACTCGTGGTGCTCAAGCTCTTTGGCGTCACTGTCAGTTATGCCTCTGGAAACGCTGGTGGAATCTTTGGCCCGAGTCTATTTCTCGGCGCCATGCTGGGCGGCGCCATCGGAACCGTAGCCCATGGCTTGTTGCCGGGATACACCGCAACCCCTGGAGCTTACGCGCTGGTCGGCATGGGCGCGCTCTTCGCGGGGATCGTGCGCGCTCCGATGACATCGGTATTGATGATCTTTGAAATGACGCGGGACTACGCTGTCATTGTGCCGCTGATGATTGCAAACCTGACCAGCTTCTTCATCTCTTCCCGATTTCAGAAGCAGCCGATCTACGAGGCTTTGGCTCATCAGGATGGCATTCATTTGCCCAGTCGCAGCACTCGCGACGAACCCAACCAGCGAACCGTGGCTCAGGTCATTCGGAAATCTCCGCAAATACTTTCCGCACAAATGCGCATCGAGGATGCCGTTGAACAAACTCGAACCAGCCAACTGCGCATCTGGCCCGTTGCCGAGAAGGATTACTTTCTGGGAATGCTGACTAGAGAGACGCTGGAGTGCGCCTTTGTCGATGGGAGAAAAGAACAGCCGCTGAAAGACATCGTGGAAACCCTCCAAGTTCCGCACCTCCACACGGATCATCCGCTGCATCTGGCTCTCGAACGCATGAGTAAGTACCATCTCGATGTCTTGCCGGTCGTTCACCGGGCGGATATGCATCAACTCGAAGGCGTTGTGACGCTGGCGGATGTGCTGAATGCCTATGGCATCGACTGCATCAGCAGCTCGTCCAACTCCTCACACTAGAGTCTGCGTGCCCCAGATCGGGACTGTCTGGCCTGGGAGGGTTGCCAAATCACTTGGCACAGTTCACTCGTCCAGCTCAGCTTGTTACCGTAGAATTGTGGCTTTTGCCGGTCGGTCCTGGGAAACGTCGAATTCGCAGGGATGGCTTCTCGAATTACGGAAAATACACCTTCCCGCTCAGAGACCCTCCAGTGTGCTATGGAGAGTAAGCTTGGGAGCAGGTTCTCGCTTATCCAGAACGGATGTCCACTCCAGTCATTAGCTACCTTCCCTCTCTTTCGTGGCTGGGCGCTTTGATTCTGTCGCGCAACGCCCACTGTGCCGACTGGCGGACCTGCTCAACCCGTTCGAGGACGTGTTTGCGGTTCCCATCGTCAATCGACACCCAGAATGATTGCTGGCCGTCTTGGGCATTGACGACTGCGACCGTCAGATTGCCGCCCACATTTGCCTTCGGCTCCGGTTCTTGAGACGACTTCAAGATTTGGAGCATTTCCTGGGAGTGAGCAGCCGACTGGAGGCACGAAAGAAGCAGTTGTACGTCGGCTTCATTCGTGAAGAGCATCCCGCCCATGTTCTCATTCTGCAATCTGGCTTCAAGGGCATGGAGGCGGGCAGCCTTAACCTGGAGAGGATTCGCCACGAGTTGGTGCTGGTACAGCGCGTCCCGCATCTCTGGGTCGGTGAATTCAACGAAGATGCCGTTTTGGACGGCCACTTTGACCACCTGCCGCTTCCAATCGTCACCGCCAGAGCAGGCGATACGCGATCCGTATTTCTGGACAGCCATCTCCAACCCAAAAACGATTGCGGCCTCGTTCTGGTTGAGCACTGTCACGCGCCGCCCACGGTCGATGACGGACAGCTTCCCATTGAGCGTGTACGAGACATCCCCAGTTGTTCGGTTGATCGTCCATATACGGGCGGTCGCAATCTGTCCAGCGAGATTCTCCGCTCGCTGTTGAGCGGCAAGCCGTTGTTCCGTGAACTCGGACCAATCAGCCTTCTCCTCATCCGTTGCAGGGCCAAGATGAAGCGCATTGGCTTCAAGCGTGGCTTCCAGCCGCCGCTGATTTCGCTGATCCGCATAGCGCCATCCGCGCAATTGAGCCGCTGCCCGCGCATCGCCCTCGGCGGCGCGCTCCGCAACCCATGTGCGCAGGTTTTGCGGAAAATGTGCCTGGCGTGTCTTCTGTGTGGACGATTTGAGCGTTCGCAACTCGATGATGGACGCGGCCACAGCCTCCGAGAGCAGGATCTTCTTCGCGGGCCACGGCAGCGCCAATGCGCGAATCTCCTTCTTTCTCTGGCGGAGATTCATCACCAGGTTCTGACGTGCTTCTCTTCCCTGTGTGGTCAGCCCCTTGCACACTTCCCGTTGTCGATTACGATACTGGTTATAATCGGCCATCAGGGAAACTCGGTCGGAAAGTCGCTTCGCTCTCCGTTCTTCCCTCAGTGCGCTATTACGAACTGGAGTACGAACGATATGTTGAGCGACCTCATAGCCGGATGTTGAGGCAGGTGTCCAGACCCCAAGTGCCGCCTCAGTGTTCTGACGGTTGATCTTTCCTGCGAAGTTGTTGCGGAATACGTCGGATGCCTTTACCCGGATGTTGTGGTCGATGGCAAGGACGGTGTATCCGCCAGTCTCTCCCTTTTCAAGCCGGAGTTGAGCCTTGGCGAGAAGGCGATGGAGGTCATCCCACTTAACATTACGTCGGGTAAGCAGTTTGGATACGCTGGGAGCAACCTCCCGCCGCACGTAAGATTGGAAGGATTCTTGATCCTGGTAATGTTCAAATTGTGCAGCGGCACCGGTCGGCTGTTGTCGCGCACATCGAGAAGCATTACGTTCGCTTCGTGATGTTGGTACAGCTTGTTCGGTGTCGGCATCCCAACGTGCAAGGCCCGGAGTATGAGCCCAGTTGTATTTAGTTTCGAGTTGGCGAGCTGCGGTGTGTAGAAGAGTATGGGACTGATGTGGTGTTGTTGCTCTGAGGGTCTCTGGGTGTACCTTGTTCACCATTACATGGATATGAAAATGCTTCTTGTCGTCGTGCGCGACGATTATATATTGATGGTCTTTGTATCCGAGTGCTTTCAGTGTGTGCACTGCTGCGTCTGTCCATTGTGGTCGAGTCGGACGTTCTCCTGGCGGCCATGCCAGTTCATAGTGGCATAGCGCATCCTTGCAACGATCATTGAGAGATGCAACCCCAAGCATTTCTCCTGCCGCTGTGTCGAAGCTCAGAAGATTCTCCGACATGACCACATCTCCTCGCAAACGAAGTTCTCCAGTGTCGGCATCATGCTCTTGTGTGAGGTATTCATGAAGCCGCTTGAAGCTGCTGGAGTGTTTTCGAGATGGCTGTACCTTGACGATCATGTTTACTTCCCCACGGCGGCATTGAGCCTGCTCACTGCACTAAGCACTGCGGACAATGTTGAATTCAGTCCCTTCCGCAGACCTTCCTCATCCGGGAGACCTTTGATCTGCTTGAGCAGGTGCTTCTGAAGTCCACCGAGTCTTGCGAGTTCTCCTAATGCCTTCTGGTCCATCTTTGAAACGATTCGCTTGTTGAATGCGATCCTTCGTATGTACTCGCTCATGGTCAGGCCGGCTCCCTTGGCCTGGTCTTTGATGCCGGCTTTCTCTGCATCGGTGATTCTGATGAATATCCGGCGTGTGGCGACTTCATTCTGTTTAGTTCTTGCCATTGTCTTCTCCTGTTCTGTGGGGTCTCGGGGCGTAGCCCTGAGCAAGATGCGCAACCATTTCTCCGAGTAGCCGCAGGCGGATTGGGGAAATGGTGGTGGGCGCGCGGAACCCCGAAGGGGTTTTGTGCGCACAGCGCCCATCTTGCCGTCTCTCTCAAGCATTTCGATTTCATTATAATACATTTCTACGGTCAGTCCTATGGTATTCTCTGCATATGCCGTTCATGAGGACGGAGATGGGGAAGAGGTATGGAAAAAGCGCGACGTAAAGTGCAAATGATTACCACAGATCAGCTTGAAGTTATTCGCACACACCTGGCTCAGAAAGGGAATGAGCCTCCGCCACAACCTGAAACATTCATGACGGGGGAGATTGTACGAGCTTTATACCCTGAGTTGAAGAAGTTGCGGGAAAACGGCTACTCGCTGAAGGTGCTGGCTCGTGTTTTTGCAGAGAATGGCGTTGTAATCTCAGCCAACGCCCTCTCGACCTACCTGTCCAAACTGGCGCCGACAAGAGAAGAAGCGCAACCAAGATCGGTTCGTAAGGTGAGCCCTGTGGTGTCGTCAATTGTTGAGGGCAGGCGTGGACAATTCCAAATGAAACCGGACGTAACGCTGTAAGAGAGGAGAGAGGTATGGCAAGGGTATTCTTCGTAACAGGCAGCAAAGGCGGTGTTGGGAAGTCTGTGGGCGCGATTGCACTTCTCGACTACTTTGAGATGAGGAATCGAAAGGTCTCGTTGGTAGAGACCGATACAGCAAACCCAGATGTTGGCAAAGCCTACCAGAAAGATGTGAAGTCGTTCTCGCTTGTGAACCTGGATGAGAACGAAGGTTGGCTTGATCTTCTCGACATAGTAGATGCAAGCAAGGACGATGATGTTGTCGTCAATACCGCCGCGCGAAACAATGAAGGCGTCAATCGTTACGGCTCAATGTTTGATGAGAAGCTGCATGAATTCGATTGGCCATTCATCTCGTTGTTCCTCATCAATCAGCAGCGAGATAGTTGCGAGATGCTGACCGAATACATGAGCGTGGTGAAGCACGGCACAATTCATGTCGTTCGTAATCGGTTCTTCGGCTTGGCACCATCGCTCTTCGAGTTGTATGACACATCGGCACTGCGGCAGACGGTGGAGGCAAGGGAAGGATTGTCGTTGTACCTTCCGCAATTGGCTACGCGCGTCACCAACCTCGTACAGAGTAGCCGACTGACACTCGAAAAGGCGCGGGAAACTGCAACGCTTGGAAGCCGCGCAGAGATTGAACGGTGGCGTCGCGAATGTGCCCTGAACATCTTCGATAAGGTATGTGGCGATGATCTCAACCAATGACGACCTGTACAGCGTTTTTCTTGCAGATTTGTCGGAGAAAGAGCGTGACCGCGTTCGGCGTTACGCAGACAGATTTGGAATTGAGCCTACAGATGCCGTGTGGGCTTTGATGATCGTGCTGGGCTGGTATGGCGACCTGTACGAGGCCGTACCGCAAAAGATCAATGTAACCGTGCAGGGCATCCTGGAAAAAATTCAGTCGGTCGCTGCGGCTGAAGCTGAGTCTTCGAGGGTCCGTTTGCAGGCGTCCTTGACGGATGCCGTGGTCGGTGCCGCAGAGTCCGTGGCTGCGAGGAATGGCCGCCGCGAACTGGTGAAATGGAGCGCCATTGCTTCTGCGGCAGGAGTGTTCATGCTCGCCTGTGTTTTTGTTGCTGGGTATTGGCTCGGGTTCGATCACGGTCGTGCCCGCGGCTTCAATGCTGGTGTCGAGGGTCATCTTGCGGCGTCGTGGGCGCAGTCCGTAGATGGTTTGCGGGCATACGAACTTTGGAAAGCCGGCGATCTGGAACATTTGACCGACTGCGACCGGCCCGGCTGGAAGCTGGAATCAGGGGTCTGCTACCCCAAGGCTGACGATGGCAAGCTGTATGGTTGGCGCGTTCGGTGAGGCCGGACGTAAATCGAGTGCAACTCAAAGAATGGAAAGGCGAATGAGAGAGTCTGCAAACGTACATCGTATTGCCGCCTTGTGCATGACCTTTCCAGTGAAGGCTGTGAACCAAGAGGAGAACCATCATGATGGAAGAGCACGTCGAAAATATGCGGATAGGCCCTGAGCCTTTCGTCGATGCCCATGCGGCTGGCACATACCTAAAACTCCATCCGGTTACTGTGCAAAGATTTGCTCGCAAAGGCAGTCTTCCTGCACATCCCATCCAGCAAGGGAGCAGGAAGCATTGGCGATTCCTGCTGTCTGAATTGCGCGACTGGCTCAAGGGAAGGACCGGAAAATAAACAACCCAAGTTGTGGCTGAATCGGCCCAGAGAATCATGATGTTTATCAACATCCTGCGCGGGAAAAGGCATCTTTCCATGAGTGATTTTTCGATGTACAGTTGGAATAACGATGCATTCTGCGCCCTCAGCGGAAGGAGGATTTCATGAGGAAGGCGCGGAAACAGAATGGCTCTCTTTACTTGGATGCGAACGGGAGCAAAACCCCGGTCTGGATATTCAGTTGGCACCATGTTCTTCCAACCGGGCGTCGAGTCCGTCGAAAGAGACAACTAGGCACCCTTGACCAGTACAAAACAGAGGCCGCTGCGGAACGGGCGGTGCGAAGTTGGCGGCTGGCCCTCAACTCCAATCAGGCACACGCATTTTCTGGAATCACGATGAAGGATCTGATCGAACACTTTCGGCTCAAGGAACTGGCAGGCAAAGGCGAGGATCGACGCGCCTGGTCTACCCGTCACCGCTACGAAAGCTACCTCAATAGTTGGATTGAACCGAGGTGGGGCAAAGAGGAATTGGCAGCCATCAAAACGCCGATAGTTGAAGAATGGCTGGAACAGCTCATGCCGCTCGAACGGAAGCACCGCAAGCTGAAGAGCGGACAAGTGGTTAAACCTCTTGCTCCGGCTACCAAGGCCAAGATTCGCAATATGTTGAGTGTGCTTTTCAATCACGCGATCCGGTGGGAGTTCACGGACCGGAATCCGATCACAGGGTTGACTCGCGGTTCCGGCGTTCGCCAGAGTTCCAAGCGGGAGAAGGTTCCCGACATCCTGGAAGTCGCTGAGATGCAGGCCATAGTCGCTGAACTTCAGTTGAGGGAGCGCGTGTTGCTGTTTTTGGACATGACGACCGGACTGCGGCGCGGCGAACTGGCTGGGCTGAAATGGCAGGACATTGATTTTGAAAATATGCAAATCGATGTCAACAGGTCGGTCGTGAGCCAGGTCGTGGGTCGGTGCAAGACGGAAGCCTCTCAGAAGCCGGTGCCAATGGACGGTTGCACAGCACAACTCCTTCAGAGTTGGTTGCAGGCGACGCCGTACCGGAATCCGGAAGACTGGGTTTTTGCTTCCAACAGCAGCCGGGCAGGAGAGAAGCGCGGGAAACAACCGTTATGGTTGCAGACCATCATGCGCTATCACATCCAGCCGGTGGTCGAGCGGCTCGGCATCACCAAGCGGGTCTCTTGGCACACCTTCCGGCGCACCTTCGCAACTCTCCTCAAAGCCAACGGCGAGGACATCAAAGTTGTGCAGGAGCTGATGCGGCATGGTTCCTCACGCGTGACTATGGACATCTACGCACAGGCGCAGATGCCCGCAAAACGGGCGGCACAGCAGAAGGTCGTTGAGATGGTACGGGCGCGGCCCCTCCCATTGGCGGTCTAAAAGGGCGCTTATCTGCTCCCCAAACTGCTCCGCGGCTGAAACGGGGAAATATCGCTAAGTTATTGATTTAATTTGGCGTCCCCGACGGGATTTGAACCCGTGTTATCGCCGTGAAAGGGCGGTGTCCTAGGCCGGGCTAGACGACGGGGACGCTGAAAGGGCGAGGAATCGGCCTTGACTGGCCATATGCGCCCTTCTGAAGGCTACCAACTCAGGGGGGGCATGTCAAAAGCCGGAGCCGCGCCAATGGCCAGAAAGACCGCGCATGAACCATGACAAGTGCGTCAAAGAGGCGGCAACCGCATTGAAAGTCGCTTTGGACGGTCGGAGCGGCCGCAAGCCGTCATCATCGCCGGGCGAGGAGGCACTATTGATCCGGCAAGCAAACAGCGGCATCGCTTTCCCATCCTTTTCCGCAAAAGGCGCGGAAAAGGATGGGGCACCCTGACAGCATTCAGTTGTCGAATCGATGGAGACCGGCGTTCCCTAAGCCGTCCGGGGCGGCGAGGGATTTTTTGCGTCCATGCTCCTCTATGGAGCGTCAACCTATAATAGGGTGATATTGAGTTGACCTTCCGCAGGGTCGCGGCGCATATTCCGGCCGGGCTCCTTCGTGGAAGCCGGAGTTGCGTTTGACGACCACTCCGGCCGCCCGTCATCGCAATACATCGGATATAAACCGGATTCCGGATTGAACTTCGGGCTGAATACCGCTGCAAGAGAATCAAGTGAGGAAGAGCGCATTGAAACGTTCTGTTGAAATAGGTTGTTTTGTGCTTCTTGGGCTGGCGGCAACGGGCTGCCAGAAAAAGCCGGCAGCGCCCGCGGCGGGGAAGCAGGCGATGCCCGTGCAGACCATGGCGGTCACTCTTTCGCCGGTGGACCATTCCAGCGAGTATGTCGCCACCATCAAGTCGCGCCGCTCGGCTACAGTGATGCCGCAGGTGAGCGGAGTGCTGACGAAGATCCTCGTTCATTCTGGCGACCATGCGAGGGCTGGCCAGGTGCTGATGGAGATCGATCCCCGGCAGCAGGCCGCCACCGTCGCATCGGCGCGCGCAACTGAACGCCAGAAGAAAGCCGTATACGATTTCAACGCGATAGAGATCGAGCGGCAGCGCAAGCTCTTTGAAGCAGGCGTGACCAGCCGCGATGCCTACGACCAGGCGCGGCAGGCATTCGACAACTCCAAGGCGGATTACGAGTCAGCCGTGCAACTGCGCAAGACGCAGGAGGAGCAACTGGCGTACTACACCATCCGCGCGCCTTTTGCCGGCGTAGTGGGCGACATTCCGGTCCACGTGGGCGACTTCGTTTCGCCCGCTGTTTCTCCATCCACAGTGCTGACCACTGTGGATGAGAACAAGGACCTGGAAGCCTACATCTACGTCCCCACGGAGCGCTCCGGCAAGGTGCGGATGGGACAGGATGTCGAGCTGATCGACAACAACGGCAAGCTGCTGGAGAAGACGAAGATCGACTTCGTTTCTCCGCAGGTAGACAGCACGCTGCAGGGCATTCTGGTCAAGGCGCCGGTTCATGCCGCGCCCGAAGTGCTGCGCAACGCGCAGCTTATCAAGGCGCACGTTATCTGGGGCACAAACCTTATGCCTCTGGTGCCCGTGCTGGCTGTTACCCGCCAGGGCGAGCAGAGCTTCGTATACGTGGCCCAGCAGCAGGACGGCCACTATGTGGCCCGCCAGACGCAGATTGGGCTGGGCGATACCGTGGGCAACAATTACTCCATTTCATCGGGCCTGAGCGTGGGCGACCGGGTCATTGTTTCCAGCACTCAGTTTCTGGTGAACGGCATGCCGGTTATGTTGCTCCCTGGAGCTTAGAGCACAAGCTCGAGAAGCGCCTCCGGCCGCGAACCGGAGGTTGGCACGGGACGCCGGTCATAGCGCGCCCCGTGCCAGCGAAAAGAAAGGTACCCCTTGTTCGTCGATTTCTTTATTCATCGGCCGGTATTTGCGACGGTCTGCGCGCTGCTAATTATTCTGGCCGGGGCTATCTGCATCCCCCTGCTTCCGGTCGCCATGTACCCCACGCTGGCTCCTCCACAAGTGAATGTTGCCTGCAACTATGTGGGCGCCAACGCTGACACGGTCGAGAAGGCCGTTACCATCCCCCTGGAAGAGTCGATCAACGGCGTCGAGGGGATGCGCTACATCAGTTCCTCGAGCACCAACAGCGGCACCAGTTCGATCACCACGACCTTCAAAACCGGCTACGATCTTTCGATCGGCGCCGTGGACGTGCAGAACCGCGTGGCCAGTGTGCAGGGGAGGCTGCCCTCCGCGGTGACCTCGACCGGCATCACGATCACCAAGTCCAGAAGCAACTTCGTTTTCGGCGCCGGCTTCTTCACCAGGGACGGCCGCTACTCGAACGAGTTCATCTCCAACTACCTTGATGTGTATGTCAAGGACGCGATCAAGCGCATTCCGGGCGTCGGCGACGTGAGCATCATGGGCGAGCGCAAGTATGCGATGCGCCTTTGGCTGGATCCGGTGCGGATGGCAGCACACGGACTGACGGCGACCGACGTGGTCGCCGCCCTCGTGGAGCAGAACGTCGAGATTCCCGCCGGCCAGCTTGGCCAGCCCCCCGCGGATGCGAAGCAGGCTTTCCAGGTGCCGGTGCGCGTCGTGGGCAGGCTCTCCGATCCCGCCGAGTTCGACAAGATCATCATCAAGAACAACGCCAACGGCCTGGTGCTACTGAAGGATGTGGGCCACTCGGTGGTGGGCGCCGAGGATTACAGCTCGGCCCTGAAATACAACGGGCGCGATGCGGTCGGCATTGGCGTGCAACAGCTCTCCAACGCCAACGCCCTGGATGTGGATAAGCAGGCCAAGGACGCGCTGGTAAAGCTCTCAAAGAACTTTCCGCCGGGGCTGGAATACGCCATCGCTTTTGACTCCACCACCGTGGTCGGCGACTCGATCCGCGAAGTGCTAGAGACTCTGGCCGAGGCCATCGCCATCGTCATCATGGTGATCTTCCTCTTCCTGCTGGACTGGCGCGCGACCATTATTCCCGCGGTCACGATCCCGGTTTCGCTGATTGGAACCTTCGCGTTCATTAAGGTCTTCGGCTTTTCTGTCAACACGCTTACCCTGTTCGGCATCACGCTGGCTACAGGGCTGGTGGTGGATGACGCCATCGTGGTCATTGAAAACGTGCAGCGGCACATCGCCATGGAGCACTCCAATCCTCACGAAGCCACATCGCGAGCCATGGGAGAGGTTACCAGCGCCGTCATCGCCACTTCGCTGGTGTTGATTGCCGTGTTTGTGCCGGTCTCGTTCTTCCCCGGCACCACCGGCATTCTCTACCGGCAGTTTTCGCTGACCATCGCCTGTTCCATTGCCATTTCGGCCTTCAACGCCCTTACGCTCTCGCCGGCCCTATCGGCCATGTTCCTGCGCGGCGAGGCGGACCGTCCTCACCAACTGGACTTTCTGCATAGCCGCGCCGTCTCGCGCGTCTTTGCCAAATTCATCCATGAAGCCGACGCCTCGATTGACTGGCTAGCCAGGACCTATGCCAAGTCCATCCACGAAGCTCTGCAACTGCGCTACCTGGTTCTCTTCCTTTTCTTCGCCGGCCTGGGCGCGACCTTATGGATTTACCAGAAAGTCCCCACTGGCTTCATTCCCCAGGAAGATCAAGGCTTCCTGATGGTCATCGTACAGGCGCCTCCGGGCTCCTCGCTGGCCTATACCGCTTCACTGCAGGAACGCGGGGCGGCCATCATCTCCCAGAATCCCGACGTCCTGGGTGCGTTCTCCATTGTGGGTTTCAGCTTTAGCGGCGCCTCTTCCAATGCGGGCATGATGTTTGCGAGTCTCAAGCCCACCGCTCAACGGCGCGGCAAGGGCCACACCGCCGCGGACATTGTGGCGGATCTCTCGCCCAAGCTGAGCCGGCTGGCCATAGCGCCCAATGGAGGCATTGTGGCCGTCATGCAGCCTCCGGCCGTGTCGGGAGTTGGCAGCTACGGCGGCTTCCAGTTCATGCTTCAGGACCAGGGGGGCAACAAGCTCTCCGATCTGGACCGTATCGCCCATCAGATTGTCTCGACCGGCCGCCAGCGGAAGGATATGACCGGCCTGCTCACCACCTTCTCCGCGAACGACCCCCAGGTGCTGGTGACCATCGATCGCGAAAAGGCCAAGGCGATGAGTGTTCCGCTTTCGCAGATCACCACCACGCTGGGCGTCTTCATGGGATCGCAGTACGTCAACGACTTCGACTACAACAACCGCACCTATCGCGTCTACGTCCAGGCTGACCAGCCATTCCGCATGACCTCCAGCGCCCTGCACAACTTCTATGTGCGCTCCGACTCCGGCGAGATGATTCCCCTGGACAATCTGGCAACCGTGGCGGAGAGTTCCGGCCCGCCGGTCATTACCCACTACAACCTTTTCCGCGCCGTCGAAATCGACGGCTCCCCCGCGCCGGGTTATAGCTCGGGGCAGGGAATCACCGGCATGGAGGATCTGGCCAAGCAGGTAATGATGCCCGGCATGACCTACCAGTGGACCGGCTTGACTCTGGACGAAATCGAGTCCGGCGGCAAGGCGATTCTTATCTTCGGGCTGGGAATCCTGGTCATCTATCTGACCCTTTCCGCGCTATACGAGAGCTTTGCGCTGCCCTTCATTATTCTGCTGGCCGTGCCCATGGCGGTGCTGGGAGCGTTGGGCCTGGTGGCGGCGCGGGGAATGACGAATGACGTTTACTGCCAGATCGGCCTGGTCATGCTCATCGGCCTCTCGGCGAAGAACTCGATTCTGATCGTCGAGTTTGCCGAGCAGTTGCGCAAGAAGGGACGCTCCATCCGCGAGGCGGCCATTGAAGCCGCTGAGCTGCGTCTCCGGCCGATTCTGATGACCTCGTTCGCCTTCATCCTAGGCATTCTGCCGCTGGCCTTCGCCACCGGCGCCGGCGCTCTGGGCCGCCGCTCCGTCGGCACAACCATCGTCGGCGGCATGTTGCTCTCCACCGTCCTCAACCTGTTCTTTATTCCCGTGCTCTATGTGATTCTGAGCAGGCTGCTCAAGCGCGGCGACGCACCGGCGCCTGAAACGGCCCAGGCGTAACGGAATTCTGAACAGCTCGCTGTTTTGGAAGGGGCGCGGCCTTGGCCGCGCCCCTTTTCAGCATGAAGAAGCTTTCTGTTCAGAGAAGATTCTCCGCAGCCGTCACTGCTTTTCACGGTGCGCAATCACGTAATCCTTGATACGGACATAGACCTGGCTGGTCACCACGCCGCGCTCCACCAGGTCCTGCTTGGTGTGGTATGGCCGGAAGCGAACAATGCGTCCAGCCCAACTGCGCGTCATGCCGGGCGCCTTCAGCAACTCGTCCACGCTGGCGTGATTGATGTCGATGCGATCCTCCGGAGGCGGAGCTTTTTCGGATGTCTTGGGAATACCACGGGAATCGCGATCCTGATATTGGGCCATTCCAACCAGACACCCGCACAGAACCGCCACCGCCAAAGCCGTAAATCGCACTCGCGCTCGCACGGCTCCATTCTCTGCCTTGTCCTGAGCCAATCGCAAGCCTGCAGCGGGAACAAGCCGTTTTCGGTCAAAACTCCGCCTTTCCGTCTGACGGAGCCCCAGTCGTTTTTTTTAATCCAGAAACGCGATTGACCTGCAACAATTGTTTTATGGCAATATCCCCTGTTGCTCCCGTTCCTGACGGCGGCGGCCGCAAACGCCTTTTTGGCCGGACCAGGCTCATCTTCCTGGTCACCATGGTCGTTTTGCTGTGTCTGTGTCTGATTTTTACCTGGACAACGCGCGACGCCATGGCGAATCTTCCCTTCCTTTCGAAGCATGACAAGAAACTCGGCATTGTTCGCGGCCCGAAAACTCTCGTTGATCTGCGTCCGTGGCAAACGGCCGAGGCGCTGGCGCCGCTGGCAGTAACCTCCGAGGAAAAAGAGTATGCGCGCGAAGCCGAACGCCTGGCCGATCACGAAGTGGATCAGGCCTTTGCTTCGGCATTGCGCCAGGCCAGCGTGCAGGCGCGGCATCGCATTCTTTCGGGCGAGGCGCTGGCGCTTTCGCAGAAGGTCAAGCAGTTTGAACAACTCGTCAAGCAGGATCAGGCTTTGGTACAGAGCCTGACCCCCGCATCCGGTCCCCCTGCAAGTCCGTCGAAAGAAGCCGCACAGCCAACGGGCGGCGATGACGATCTGGATGTCGCCAAAGCCCAGCTCGGGCTCGATTCTGAACAACTGGACGATACACAGCAGGATCTAGATCGAGCCTCGGGCGATAATCGCGCTCAGATTCAGAGCGAACTGAATGCGCATGAAGCGTTGATGCGCAAATACGATGCCGGGGCGAACGGCGATGGTCAGGTGGCGGTTCTTTCCGTCAGGCAGCACGGCACGCTGGCAACAAGACTGAAGGCGTGGAAGAGTCAGCAAGACCGCTATGAACTGATCCAGCAGGCTATGCAGAAGGCGCAGGCCGATACGGTATGCCTGACTTCCGAGCACAACACTCTTGAGACCAACGCCAATGCCGGAGCGGCCACGCCGGGTCTCGATACAACGGACCGAGCATCGAAGCTGGCCGCCATCATAGACCGGAGCGAGCAGCGCCAGATTCTCACCATTTGCAACGACCGCATTCAGACCGAGCAGCAACTCGCTGCCAATTACGGCAAGTGGTCTGCCCAGGTGCTTCTGCAACATCGCATTCTGTTGCACCTGATGCTGCAATCGCTGGCGCTGATTGCCTTTATCATCATCTGCATCGTGCTTTCTGATGCCCTTGTGCGGCGGCTGATGGCCAATCCGGCGCTCGACCGTAGGCAGATGCGAACCCTGCGCTCCGTCTTGCAGATGGGCATTCAGACCGTTGGCGTTCTGCTCATTCTGCTCGTTGTCTTCGGCTGGCCGCAGCAGGTTTCTACAATTGTTGGACTGGTCACCGCCGGAATCACCATCGCCATGCAGGATTTCATCATCGCGTTTTTCGGCTGGTTTGTCCTCATGGGCAAGAACGGCATTCGCATCGGAGATTGGGTCGAGATTAACGGCGTTGGCGGCGAGGTGACCGAGATTGGCCTGATGAGCACCACCCTGCTGGAAACCGGCGATTTGGCGGAAAGGGGCCATCCAACCGGCCGCCGCATCACCTTTCTCAACAGCTTTGCGATTCGCGGAAAGTACTTCAATTTCTCCACTGCCGGGCAGTGGATGTGGGATGAGATTTCTCTTAGCATCCCGGCATCCGGCGACACGCAAAAGATCGTGGAGCAAATTCACAAGGCGGTGGAGGATGAAACGGCAGAGAATGATCGCATCGCGGAACACGAATGGAAACGCGGCGCGCGCGACGACGGTCTGAGCCGATTCAGCGCGGCTCCGACGGTAAATCTGCGTCCGTCCCCCTCGGGTATCGACATCCGTGTGCGCTATGTGACCCGCGCATCCGAACGGTTCGGTGTGCGCAACCGCTTGTATCAGCGCGTGATCGACTTGCTGCATCAGGAGAATAGCCCGGATCAGGCGGGTGAGACGCCCGAGGCCGGGAAAACCTAACTGCCCTGGTTTGCGGAATCGAAGGAGGTTGCGGTTGACACCGCGCCCGGTTTCCCTTAATCTTCAAATAGATGCAGAGCCACCGCCATTACGGTCACCACCATCATCATGTGAGCCACATGCCGGCGAGCTGCCATGGCCTGATGTAAACGGCCAGAGAGATCAAGGAAACATCAAGCCCGCCGGCGACTCCTGCCGATGGGCTTTTTTCTTGCCCACGCACAAATCCCAATCAGAACAAGGAAGAACATGAGCAACCCGAATCCAATAATCGACTTCGCCAAGATGGATGGCCTCGCGCCCGGCATCGTGCAGGATGCGCACACCGGCGAGGTGCTGATGGTGGGCTTTCTCAATTCTGAGAGCTACGCCAAAACACTTGAATCCGGCTATGTCACATTCTGGAGCCGCACCCGCCAGAAACTGTGGATGAAAGGCGAAACCAGCGGAAACCGACTGCGCGTCGTCTCCGCCGCAACTGACTGCGACAATGACACGCTGCTGTTCCGGGTCATCGTCGAGGGCGACGGACTCGTATGCCATGAGGGCACGGTCAGTTGCTTCACCAAGCCGTTGTCTGTAACCGCCGCCGGCCAGCAATCCGGCCAGAAAATGGAGGAAAATCGTGGCTAATTTGCTTAGACTCGGCATTCCCAAGGGCAGCCTGCAGGATGCCACCATTGCTCTGTTTGCGCGCGCCGGCTGGAACATCTACACCGACGGCCGCTCCTACTTTCCATCGATCGACGACCCCGATGTCGAGTGCATGTTGATCCGCGCCCAGGAGATGGCCCGCTACGTCGATCACGGGGTTCTCGACGCCGGCCTCACCGGCATTGACTGGGTTGTCGAAAGCGGCCTCGATGTCACCAGTGTTACTTCTTTGACTTATGCCAAGCAGAGCCGCCGCAAGGTGCGCTGGGTGCTTGCTGTGCCAGAAGGCAGCGGCTTCGAGAAGGCCGAAGACCTCGAAGGCAAGACCATCGCCACCGAACTGGTCGAAGTCACAAAGAATTACTTTGCCCAGAAGGGCGTCAGCGTCAAGGTTGAATTCAGTTGGGGCGCAACGGAAGTCAAGCCGCCCATGCTGGCCGACGCCATCGTCGAAGTTACTGAGACCGGCAGCTCGCTGAAGGCCAACCATCTCAAAATCATTGATACGGTCCTGGAGAGCGAAACGCATCTGATTGCCGGCCAGAATGCGCTTGCCGACCCGTGGAAGCAGAAAAAAATCAACCAGATTGCGCTCATGCTGCGCGGCGCCATCGACGCCCAGTCGCAGGTCGGCCTCATGCTCAACGTGCGGCATGTCGATCTCGATGCAGTCCTTGCCGTGCTTCCCGCGCTCAACTCGCCCACCATCTCCCAGCTCAGTAATTCCGAATGGGTCGCGGTCAACACCATCGTTGAAGAGGGCGTGGCCCGCGACGTGATTCCGCGCCTGAAGGCGGCGAAGGCAGCGGGCATTGTCGAGTACCCGCTCAACAAGGTCGTGCTCTAGAACCGGAGACTTTGAATGAAACTGATCCGAACTAAAGGAAGCGGCGCGCGGCAGACTGCGGACACTCTCGCCGCTCTGGAAGATCGCGGCGGCGCGGCGCTGGATGCCGTGCTTCCCGCCGTCAGGCGCATCGTGACCGAAGTGCGCAGGCAGGGCGACCGCGCTTTGCTGCGCTATGCGGCACAGCTCGACGGGCTCAAGAATGCAGCCAGCCTGCGCATCACGCCGGACGAAATGGCCGCCGCGTGGGCAGCAATCGATCCTGCATTGCGCGAGGCCCTGTCCACAGCCGCGGAGCAGATTCGCGCCTTCGCTGTTTCCCAGTTGCCCGCCTCCTGGTGCGAGAAACCCATTCCCGGCCTCACCACCGGCCAGCTTGTCCGCGCTCTTGGCTCGGTAGGCTGCTATGTGCCCAGTGGCCGCCATCCGCTGCCTTCCACGCTGCTCATGACTGTGATTCCCGCGCAGGTTGCGGGCGTCGAGCGCATCGCCGTTGTTTCGCCCAGGCCCGCGCCGGAAACTCTCGCCGCTGCGCACTTGCTTGGGCTAACGGAGTTTTATCGCCTCGGCGGCGCGCACGCCGTTGCAGCGCTGGCCTATGGAACCAAGACTCTCCCGCGCGTCGACAAGATCGTCGGACCGGGCAATCTCTACGTCACCGCCGCCAAGCGCCTCGTGGCTTTTGACTGCGCCATCGATATGCTCGCCGGTCCCACGGAGGCCATCGTCACCAGCGAAAGCGGCAACGCGGTTGACATCGCTTCAGATCTGGTCGCGCAGGCCGAGCATGATCCCGAGGCGCTGTCTATCTTCATCACCACGCGCGCCGATTTGGCGAAAGAGGTCATCGCCGAGGCCAAACTGCGCAGCCGCGACAACCCCATCGCTCGCCAGTCTCTCGATAGCCACGGCCTGGCCATCGTCGCATCCAGCGCGGACGAGGCGCACGCAATCACCAATCGCCTTGCGCCCGAGCACCTCACCGTGGATGCCGCCGGCGATCTCGATTGGGTTTGGAATGCAGGCTCGGTCTTCGTGGGCCGCTGGAGCGCGCAGCCCATGGGCGACTACATCTCCGGCCCCAATCACACGCTGCCTACTGGCGGAATGGCGCGGGTGCGCGGCGGCCTCAGCGTCAACGACTTCGTCAAGCTCATCACCGTGCAGCAGTATTCGTCGCAGGCCATTCGCGTCCTTGGCCCGCCCGCCGCACTGCTGGCCGAGGCCGAAGGCCTCACCGGCCACGCCGAAGCCATTCGCGTTCGCTTGGGGAAGAAGAGGAGCAAGCATGACTGAACCAGCAATAGTGAAATCGCAGATAGAGCCACGCGCACGCGTGAAGGCCATGCAGGAGTATCATCCTCCCCTTGGCTGCCGCGATGCGCTGCGCCTGGACTTCAACGAGAACACCGTTGCCTGCTCGCCCAAGGTGCGCGAAGTGCTCGGCCGCATTTCCGCCGGCGATCTGACGCGCTATCCCGAGCGCGAGCCGGTCGAGGCCATTGTCGCCAAATATCTCGGTCTTGCCGCTCCGCAGCTTGCGCTCACCAACGGCGTGGACGAGGCTATTCACGTGCTCTTCGAGGCTTTTCTCGATAGTGGCGACGAGCTTTTGCTTCCCGTCCCGACCTACACCATGTATGAGATCTACGCATCGGGAACGGACGCGCGCGCGGTTCCGATCGTTGCGGGCGACGACTTGAGCTTCCCCTTCGAACGCCTGCTCGCGGCCATCACGCCGCGCACCAAGATTATCGCCATCGCCAATCCCAACAGCCCTTCCGGCACGGTGGCCACGCGCGCGCAGTTGCTTGAAATTGCCAGCCGCGCGCCTCACGCCGTGCTGTTGGTCGATGAAGCCTACTTCCACTTTTTCGGCGAAACGGTCATCGACCTGATAGGCACGGTTCCCAATCTCATCGTGGCGCGCACCTTCTCCAAAGCCTATGGCCTTGCCGGATTGCGACTCGGCCTGCTTGCCGGTCCCGTGGAATTGATGCGCTGGATCAAGCGCGTGCTTTCGCCTTACAGCGTGAACTCGCTGGCGCTGGCCTGCCTGCCTCCGGCGCTCGAAGATGAGACCTATCTCAATTGGTACGTTGGCGAAGTGAAAGCCGCGCGCGCCGAATTCGAAGCCGCACTCGATGCCGCCGGAATTCGCCGCTGGCCCAGCAGCGCCAACTTTGTCCTGACTGAAATCGGCCCGCAACACAAGGAGTTTACGCGCCTGATGAGCACGGCGGGCGTGCTCGTCCGCGACCGTTCCAGCGACCCCGGCTGTGAAGGCCGCGTGCGCATCACCATCGGAACTCGCGAGCAGATGCGCCAGGCTGCATCAGCGCTCAAGAGAACGTTGACGGACTTGAAATGAGTCGTTTTGAATTCGGTGCAGACGCTTTGAACTAACACGAAGGCGCTTCAACCCGCCCCGTAGGGGCGGCGAGAAAATAGCCCAGGATGAAATCCTGGGGAGCAGGATCGAATCATGAGGCCGCGCCCCGTAGGGGCGCTGTGAAGATGGACTCAGGAGCAGAAAGATGACACAGGAACATACAGCCCCGCGCACCGCGCTGATCGAACGCAACACCACCGAGACGCGCATCAGTATTAAGCTGACAATTGAAGGCACGGGCCAATACAAAATCTCCACCGGCATCCGCTTCTTCGATCACATGCTGGAACTGTTCACGCGTCACGGCGCGTTCGATCTGGAACTCAAGTGCGACGGCGATCTCGACGTGGATCAGCACCACACTGTCGAGGATGTGGGCATCGCGTTGGGCGAGGCCTTCGACCGCGCCCTTGGCGACAAGCGCGGCATTCTGCGCGCCGGTTACTTCATCATGACCATGGATGAAACCCTTGCGATTGCCGCTGTGGACCTGAGCGGGCGCGCGGCTTACGCCGTAGATACCAAGGTGCGCACGCGTCTCGTTGGTGACCTGCAAACCGAACTGGTTACTGATTTCTTTGAGGCCTTCGCTCGCGGGGCTCGCGCCAACGTTCACGTCAAAACCATGTACGGCCGCTCCAGCCATCACAAGATCGAAGCCATCTTCAAAGCCTTCGCCCGCGCGATGCGCGGTGCCTGCTCCAAAGACAAACAACTGGGCGAGATGCTGCCATCAACGAAAGGGTTGCTCTAGTAGTGCAGTTGAAAATCAAGAATTTCAAAGGGAGCACCCATGGCCCTTTGGGCCACCTGCGGACAGAAAAGCCGAAATGCAACATGACTTTCAACGGAGCAGAGGCTTCACATGTAGCGGAAGGACTCATCCGGAGAAGCAAGAAGCGTCAGGGCACGACTTGAGTCGTGCCGCCAGAAGACAAAAAGAGACCGGGGCTTTAGCCCCTGAGGAAATGCGCGATTGACCACGTACACGAATTCGGAGAAAAGCAAATGCGCGTAACGGTAATTGATTACAAGGCGGGCAATCTGACTTCCGTTCTCAAGGCGCTGCGCCACCTGGGCGCGGAGGCGATCGTGACCGACGGTGATCTTGCGCTCGTCGAATCCGCTGAACGCATCGTGCTGCCCGGCGTGGGCCACTTTGCGGCAACCGAGCGGCTGGACGCGACCGGCCTTACCGGCGCGATTCGAGCGGCGATTGCGCGCGGTGTTCCATTTCTCGGCATCTGCGTCGGAATGCAGTGGCTCTACGCAGGCTCGAGCGAAGCGCCCGAGCAGCCCGGTCTCGGACATTTTTCCGAATCGTGCGCGCGCTTTCCCGAAGGCCAGGAAAAAGTCCCGCACGTCGGCTGGAATTCTCTCGAAGTTCGTCCTAACTCGCGTCTTCTCGCGGGTGTCGAGCCCGGCGAGCACGTCTACTTCACGCACTCTTTCCGCGCTCCGGTTACAGCCGACACTGCGGCCATCACGCATTATATCGAGCCCTTCGCGGCTGCCGTCGAGCGCGGTAACGTGATGGGCACGCAATTCCATCCCGAAAAATCCGGCGCAACGGGACTGAAGATTCTCGGCAACTTTTTGGAGGTTGGAAAATGAAGCTCAGTTATACACTCACTCTTGACGACTACAAAGCAGCTCTTCGGCTCCATAGACGCCAAAAGCTCAGCAGACGAATTCTGCCCGCAGTTGCGCCCGTTTTGGCAGGCCTTGGATTGGTGGCTACCCTTCTTTTTGAGATTAGTGGACAATCGGAGTTGGCATTACACCTTCTCGGTCTCGACGTAGTCTTTCTATCACTTTCGATTGCTTTGCCGCTTGCACGCCTTCTTGATGCCCGTATGTGTTTCAAGCGGATTTTTCCACAGACAAAAACAGTTTCAGCCATATCCGCAGACATAGATGACGAGCGCATCTTCTGCAAAAATCCAGGAGTCAGTGAAGGGAAGTTCTTCTGGAACGCGATTGTAAACTTTACTCAGGATGAGAAGGTGACCGTGCTGTACATCGACAGGCGTAGGTTCTTCTTTTTCCCTACTAATGCAATGTCGCCAGAGGAACGAGCAGAACTCAACGACCTGATCGCCCGCCACGTCGTAGGGAGAAAGTCATGATCACCAAGCGCATCATCGCCTGCCTCGACGTTCGCGACGGCCGCGTCGTGAAGGGTGTGCAGTTCGTCGATATTATTGACGCGGGCGATCCGGCCACGCAGGCAGCGCGCCACGCCCGCGAAGGCGCGGACGAAATTGTGCTGCTCGACATTACGGCGACACACGAGGGCCGCTCCACGCTGCTCGACACCGTGCGCCGCACCGCGCGTGAGCTGTTCGTTCCCTTTTGCGTTGGCGGCGGCATTCGCTCTGCCGACGATGCCGCGCAAGTCTTCGAGGCTGGCGCGGACAAGGTCAGCGTCAACTCCGCAGCGCTGGCCGATCCAATGCTGATTGACGCCATAGGCCGCAGCTTCGGCGCGCAGGCCGTCGTCGTCGCCATTGACGCACGGCGCGATCCGCAAGCCGCGGACCCGGTGCGCGATGCGCAAGTCTTTGTCCAGGGCGGCCGCAAGCTCACGGGCCGGCGCGCAGTCGAGTGGGCGCGCGAGGCCGAGTCGCGCGGCGCGGGCGAAATCCTGCTCACCTCCATGGACTGCGACGGCACGCGGAATGGCTTCGATTGCGAGCTGACCGCAGCCGTCAGCGAGGCCGTCAACATTCCCGTCATCGCCTCCGGCGGCGCGGGCTCTGTCGAGCATTTTGTCGATGTTTTCGGTCGCGGACGAGCCGACGCGGCTCTCGCGGCCAGCGTCTTTCACTTCGGCGTTTCCAGCGCGCGTTCGCTCAAAGAAGAGCTGGCCGCAGCCGGCGTCTCCGTGAGGCTTCCATGCTGATTCCTTCGATTGATTTGCTGGGCGGAAAAATCGTCCAGCTTGTGCGAGGCGAAAAACTGCGCCTGGCTTTTGACGATTTCGAATTCTGGATCAAAAAATTCTCGCGCTTTCCGCTGGTGCAACTCATCGACCTGGACGCAGCCATGCGCCAGGGCGATAACTCTGCCTTGGTCGCGCAGATTGCCAAGCGCTTGCCGGTTCAGGCCGGCGGCGGCATTCACTCCATCGAGCGCGCGCAACAAGTGCTTGACGCGGGCGCGAAGCGCGTCATCATCGGCTCCGCGCTCTTTTCCGCAGAGGGCAAGGTCAACACCGAGTTTGCCGCCAGCCTCGCCGCTGCTGTTGGCGCGGAGCGCGTCGTCGCAGGAATCGACACGAAGAACGGCCGCATCGCCGTCAAGGGCTGGAAGGCAGAGGTTGCGCTCACACCCGATGAAGCGATCCCGCAGCTCGAAGCTCACGTCAGCGCATTTCTCTACACGCATGTGGACGGCGAAGGCATGATGGGCGGCTTTCCCATTGACGCGGCCGCGCGCCTGCGCAAGCTCACCCACCGGCAACTCATCGTGGCCGGCGGCATCCGCAGCCAGCAGGAAGTCGATGCGCTGGACGCCCTGGGCGCAGATGCAGTGGTCGGAATGGCCGTCTACACAGACCTGCTTGCAGTCTGATCTTTTCGCGGGTTGCGTCTTTCAACAGGCCGTCTTACTTCTGCGCCTCGCCGATGGCGCTGCTGGTCTCCACGCGCGAGGCGCGCAGCAGCCGCGCAATCTGTTTCAGATGAAGCTGCACGGCATAGGCGCGCAGAATCTCGGCCTGCGAAAACTGGTAGCCTGTCGGCCGCACCTCGGCCATGCGCGCTTCCAGTTGCGCAATGTCCTCCTCCAGATTGATTTTCGGCGGCGGAATATGAAAGCGCCAGGCGTGCGTGCACTCGGCCACGTGATGAAAGCCCGAGCGAATGTCCACGGCGAGCTGCCCCAGGGCCGGTTCCAATTGTTGCGCATACAGATCCTCGTGGCTGTCTTTGACCGCCAGCTCCAGCGCCAGCAGAGCATCAAAAAGCGAGTGGCCAAACTGCGCCAGCATTCCCAGGCCCTCGCGCCATCCGGGCCCGCCTGATGGCTCATTGCGCGCCTCTTCCAGCAGTTTGTTGTTGTCGCGCAGCCTGGCCTGCACACTCTTGCGCAGCGCGGGCAGGTTCGTGGCCGGCGTGCCGCGAAAGCCCTCGAAAACCCCCTCGAAGAACGCGGCCAGAGCCAGAAACTCCTGCGCCAGCCCGTCGCGCAGCCGCAGCCGCGCGCGGTCCGGGTACACCAGCGTCGAGATGGCCAGCGCCGCCAGAATGCCCAGGAAGACCTCCATCACGCGGTCCAGCGCAATGGTCCAGTGAGAGCCGCCCTTCTGTACCAGCATCACAATGCAGATTGTCACCCCGGACAGCCGCGAACTGCCGCGCAGGCCCAGCAGTCCGCAAACAATCACCGCCGTCAGCACGGCCAGCATGAAGTTCCAGGGCAGTGCGCCGAACTGCGTGAACGAGAAGCCGAGCAGCGCGCCGATGATCGTCCCGAAAATGCGATCGCGCGAGGCGGAAATTGTCGACCCGAAATTCGATTGCAGCACGATGATGGCGCTGATGGAGCCCCAGTAGCCGTCGGGAAGGCCAAGCAGCATGGCGATCCACCAGCACAGAGCGGCCGCCAGCGCCGTCTTGGCCGCATGAATCAGCAGCCGCTGGCGCTCCCAGGTAAAGAAGCCCTGGTTCTCCTCCGGTTCCATGCGCAGCTTGATCGCAAGCTGCTGCTGAGACCACGTCTTGTTTGCCATCATGCGCATAGGTGCAATCCACGGCGAAAATGCCCCGCACTTACAGAATGCCTTATTCGGGCGGGCTCAGGCGATGACAGAGCCCACTTTTCTTCCATTTCATCTGTCGCGCTCTGCGGCCTTTCTCACGGCATCGCTGCCCTCCCCGTGTAACATAAAGTGTAGAAGTTCCCGTCTGGAGCGCTGCGTATCTTATGTTGAGAGTTGGCTATCCTTCTTCTTTGTCCTCGGAGTTATTGCGCGGTTTCCCTCCGGAAGTCGAACTCATTCCTCTGCCCAAAGATCTCGATCATGACATCGACATTGATATCTGGATTCCAGAGATCTTTGCAGGGCCTTCCATTCGCATCTGGCCGCATCTGCGCGGCGTGCGCCTGATTCTGGCGCTGATGGCCGGCACGGAGTGGATTCCCGGCCTGGCCGGGCCGCGCGTCACCATCTGCAATGCCCGCGGCGCGCATAACATCTCCACCGCCGAGTGGACCATCAGCGCCATTCTGACCACGCTGAAGTACTTTCCGTTTTACCTCGACGTGCAGCGTACCGGCCAGTGGAAGCGCCGCTCGGAGGCCAGCACCCACTACGCCGGCATGACCGGCGATGCGCGTCCGCAATTCCCACTTGTGGCGCTGGAGGAACTTACCGGCAAGAGGGTTCTGATGGTGGGCCATGGCGCCATCGGCAAGGAAATCGAGCGGATGCTTGCGCCCTTTCATGTCGAGCTTGTGCGCGTGGCCCGCACCGCGCGCGCCGAGCCGCCGGTCCATACCGTCGCCGAACTTGACAGCCTCTTGCCGCAAGCTGAAATCGTGATTCTGATTTTGCCCTCGACGCCGGAGTCGCATCATCTCATCGGCCGCCGCCAGCTCGCCCTCATGCCCCAGGGCGCTCTGCTGGTCAACGCCGCGCGCGGCCCCATCGTGGACACCGACGCATTGATTGAAGCGCTCCACGCTGGCCGCATTCGCGCCGCTCTCGACGTTACCGATCCTGAGCCGCTGCCTGAAGGCCACCCGCTGTGGAACTGTCCCAACCTGCTGCTCACGCCTCATGTGGCCGGAGCGACACCGCAGTTCTCGCCGCGCGCTCTCGGCATCGCCGCCGACGAATTGCGCCGCTACATCGCTGGCGAGCCGCTCAAGAACGCCGTGCAAACCGCGATCTAACTCACAGTAGCGGCTACCGCAGCCTTCGATTCCGAAACCTGGGAAGCGCGACGCCAATCGCGCAGCCCCAGCGCAGCCAGCGCCACCAGCAGCGCATAAAGCGCCGCAGTCGGCTTCAGGCCTTTGTAGATGTATTCGCCAATGTAGACCAAATCCACCGCAATCCACAGCCACCAATTGGCAATGTGTTTGCGCGCCTGCCACCAACTGGCAACCAGGCTGTAGCTGGCCAGCGTGGCGTCCAGGTGGGGCAGGGCCGCGCCGATGCGCACCATCAGCAATCCCAGCAGCACGCTTCCCGCCGCGCCCGCCGCCAATCCCGCCACGAGCCCCGGCAGCGTCATCCGGACCACGCGCACCTCGCCCTCTTCGCGCACGCCGCGCCACCAATACCACCAGCCGTACAGCGTGAAAGCCAAAAAGAAAAGCTGTAACAGCGTATCGGAATACAACCGGACGCGATAGAAAACAATCAGGTAGAGCACGTCGGAGACAAGCACGACCGGCCAGCAAATGAGCTTGCGGCGCGTGGTGAGCCAGATGCCCACCACTGTCGTCACAACGCCCGCATCCTCCAGCCAGTTTGCGGCAACGTAATTCGCTATTGCGGTCCAGTGCGTCAGTTTTCGGCTCCCATCAGGGCTGACTCTTGCCGCTCGCGTTTCGCGGCCCAACAACGAATCGCATCCAGCAGCTTATGCCCGCCTGCGCCGCGAAACCAGCGTGCATGACCCACGAGATAACCCTCCGAGCAAACCCGCGCATTTTCCCTGGAATGCAGCGCGCCCAGAAAATAATCCGCCTCCGTCAGCGCAAACTCCGCATGGCACAGCGCGGTCATCGGCGCCAATGCCGCGGCCTCTGCCTCGCTCAGCGGGCGCACCGATTCATAGCCGTCCAGCAGCGCTTCCAGATGATCGATGTGCACGGGCACGTCGTCGGTGTCTTCCTGTCCTTCATGCAGTGCAAGCCACTCCACAATGCTGCGTTCGATGGCCTGCGCCAGGTCATGCACGGCATTCGTCCGGTCGGCCAGCCCGAAGTCGATTACTGCCACAGCCCTCGCCTCGTCGCTTGCATCGCTCCATAGCAGATTGGACCCGTGCAGATCGTTGTGTGTCCACAACGGCTCAAGCGACGGCATCAGCGGCCTTAGTTCCTCATGAAACGGCGCCAGCAACTTCAGCGCTTTGCGGCAGCCCTCGCGTGTAGCCGCATCTGCGGCCAGCGCGGGCCGCGCCGCCAGATAGTCTTTCATCGCCGCGTCCGCATCTTCCGCGGCGAAAATTGAAAAGCTCGCAACCAGCGGTTGTGCCTTGCGCCGCGGCGCGTCGAATCCCCGCGAGGCCAGATGCAGCCGCGCCAGCATTTTTCCCGCCGAGCGCGCGTGTTCTGCAGAAAAAAACGGCGTCCATGAGAGTGCGTCCGCGTAAAGGTCCACGCCCTCCGGCACTTCATGCGCCTCGTAGATCCATGGACCGCTTTCAATAACCGTCTCACCCGAAGAGTTTGCCAGGACACGCGGCACAGGCGCGCCGTGCGCACGCAGATGCTGCAGGAAGCGATGCTCCTCAAGCAGCCCTTCGCGGTCGCGCACCGCCCGATGCTGGCGCTTGACGAAAACGCGTTCGCTGCCTGTCGCTACCACGCTCGCCGCCGAAAACGGCCGCGGACTGACGGAGAGAATCCGTATCGGCTCGCCGCAGCCGGGGAACTCGGCCAGCAGCGCGCACACTTCGTCCAGCGTGAGCGGCGGCCAGTCGGGTTCTACCAGCGTGCCATTCAGTCCATGCGCCTTTGCCGTCGTGCTCATTGCTTATACGTCCTCTTTTCCTTGCGTGCAAACCTAAAAAGTGTAATGCGCCGAAAGCCGCACTGTCGTGGGCGCGCCCATGTGGACAAAAGTATCACCGTAATTGGATCCGGTATCTTTCCAGTAACGTTTGTCAGTGATGTTATCGGCATAAATCCGCAGCGTCACGCGTCCCTGCTCTCCGCCCGGCGTGTAACGCGCCCCAAGGTTGAAAACGTTGTAACTGGAAACACTTACCCGGTCGTCGCCGGTGGCCTCTTTGCGTCCGGTATAACTCCAGCCTGGCATCAGGTGCAGTCCGCGCGCGTGCGGCAGCAGCAGATCGGCAAACAGCGCTGTGCGCAGATGCGGCACATTGGTAACTTGCTTGTTATCGATGGACAATGTGCCGGTACCGTCGGAAATCGCGCGAATCGCCGCCGCTGAAGCTGTCAGCCGCAGCCATTTCGCGGCCTTGCCTTCGGCATTCACTTCGATGCCATCGTTTGTCTCATGACCCTCGGATTCAAAACACGGGTCGTTTGGGTGTACTGAGTAATCAGGGCCCGTTGCGTTGAGATTCTCTGTACAAAAGCTATCGGGGCCATCAACAATTTTTGTGTAGAAGAACGGCGCGCGCATATGGAAGAACGCGGTGGTTAGCAGAATGTTTGGGCTCGGCTGATACTTCGCGCCGATTTCAGCCTGACGAGTCAAGTACGGATTGAGATAGACTTCATCGTTGTCTGTCCACCAGGGCGCCTGAATCCCCAGCGAGAGCAAGACTCCGTAGTTAGCGTAAAGAGTCAGATCGTTGACCGGATTGAAGGTAACTGCGTATTGCGGCAGCCAGATTGTCCTTTTTGTGAAGTTCAAATCTCCCGATGTTTTTGTACCATTGTAATTATGGTCGCGCAGCGAATCTTCCCGGCCGCTGATGAGCAATTGTATGCGTCCGGGGATATGGATTCTGTCCTGCACCACGGCAGCCGATTGATGATTGTCGTCGTCCAGTATGCGCGGTCCTGGTTTTTTGGGTGCGCCGTCCACTGACTCGATGGGAAACGCAATGTTTGCTTCGTAGATATTTTCCGAGCCGATATAGTAATTCACTGAATGCTTCGGCTGCTGCACGCTGCGCCGGAATAACTCTCCGCCGCCAGTCAGATCGTGTGTTAACACCCCGGTTTTTACGTGCCCCGTTACCAGCGCTTCAGCCTGCGCGTCGATGCGCAGTTCGCCGGGGTTGCGGTAATCGTAAATGTCGTAGCTTCCATCCGGAGTGAAGTAATAATCCGGCGATGTGCCGCCAAGGTCGGTGCAGACGGCTTGGTACTCGCAGCCATAGGGATAAATCACATTGTCGTCAATCAGCGAATGACTATAACTCGCCGCCGCAAAGGCCTTCCACCCGTGAGGCAGATCGTAGTCGAAGCGCGCGCCGGTGTTGATGGTGTCGAAGGTGTTCGGCTTGGTCCAGGATTGCTCGCCGAGCAATGTTGAAGGATAAAGTTTGTCGATATTTGGCAAGCTGGGTTCGTCGAGCGCAGTGTCTCCGCCCAGAAGCTGATAGCCGCAGACCGAGCGCTGAACTTTGTGCTGATATTCGAAGTCGCCCTTCAAAATCGCCTTCGGAGTAAGTTTCCAGTCGGCCGCGCCAGTGCCCGCCGCGCGCCAGCCATCGGTTTCGTTCACATAACTCTGAATTTTTTCTCCGGCCAGGTTGACGCGCGCGCCTACTTGCTTGCGGCTGCCGAAGAGCCGTCCCAGATCAACCGCACCGTAGCTGCTGCCGCGATGGTCGGTAGCCACGTCAAGAGCCTCAATCACCGCCGGCCGCTTGGTCACGTAGTCGATCAGCCCGCCAGCCGAGGCCACGCCGCTCTCCACCCCGGCAATGCCCTTGAGAAACTCGACGCGCTCCTTGTTTTCCAGCGGCACATCCTGCTCGCCGGCGATGGTCATGCCGTTGATCTGAAGTCCGGTGGCCAGATCAATGGGAAAGCCGCGAATCTCGTAGTCGCCGTAGTAGCCCACCGGCGCATAATCCTCGCCGATGGAAGCGTCGTTCTTCACCACGTCCGAGAGCACGCGCGCGCCCTGATCGGTAAGCAGTTCGCGAGTCACGACCGTGGCCGAAATCGGCGTGTCCTTGAGCGCCGCGCCGTCCAGCGTGCCCACCGTGACAGCCTCGGGAAGATAATCGTCCACTGTCTGGCCATGCACCACCACTGTTGTCGTCACTCGCGGAATCTTCTGCGCGGCCGCGGTCGGCCTAGGCGCGGAAACCGGTGAAGTTGAGCCGGCATTCGCGGGCGCGGAGTTTTGCGCGATTGCGCTCAGGGATGCAACCAGGCAGCAAAACAGCAATCCCATGGCCCGGGCCACACAACGCGCGATGTTTGCGCGCCAATGAGCCTCCTGGCCGAAAAAAGATCCTGGCTCTTTGAGCGCGAAGGAGTGAGATGCGATGCAGGCCGAGCCTGTGGCAGAAAAACTGAGCATGAACTCCCCTTGTTCTTGAAATTCATGAAACAGGAGAACTCACGCTGCAAATCGAGGAAGAGGGCCATCTGAATTGGAAAGCTTCCCACGCCGGCATTATCCGGATCGGGTTCTAGGGTATTTCTCAGCCCCACTTCGTGGAGCACCCCTGTTTCAATATTCTGATTGAAACACTCTCTGCAAGGTTTTGCAAGCCGTTCGCTGACCATCATGAAGGCCATGAATTCTGCGCCTTAGTCTATCTTCGGCGGCGGCGAGGGGCTAATATCATCTCGTACGGTGGCGCGGCCGTCGATTTGCGCCATCTTTAAATGGAGTGGTTGTCACAACACTCTGGATTGTGGATAATGGTAGTCTAAAAAGCAGCTCTGGGGGTGAAAGAGCACGATGCCATCCTTTCCCGCTGTTGACCCAATTCCTTTGCCAGCCCCGATTTGGCTGTTGAAACTGCTGCATATCGTGACGCTTTCGCTGCACTTTGTGGCCGTGGAAATGCTGTTGGGCGGGCTGCTGCTGGCGGTTCTGCTCAGTCTTTTTCGCAATTCGCCCTCTTCCTTGGCCGCCGCCAGGGCGCTGGCGCGCCGGCTCACGGTGGTGATGACCTTCGTGATCAACCTGGCCGTCCCGCCGCTCCTGTTTGTTCAGGTGCTCTATGGCCGCGCGCTTTACACCAGCAGTGTGCTGATTGGCCTTTACTGGATTTCGATCATCGGCCTCCTCATGCTGACTTACTGGCTGCTTTACCGCTTTGCCGCGCGCCTTGCGGCCGGGAAATCAGCCTGGTGGGTGGGGCTGAGCGCGTGGCTGCTCGCAGGCTTCATCGCACGCCTGCTCTCCAGCAACATGACGCTCATGCTGCGCCCTGAAGTCTGGAGCGGCATGTACTCCGCCTCGTCCACCGGCGCGTATCTGCCCACCGGCGATCCCACGCTGACGCCGCGCTGGCTGCTGATGATAGCCGGGGGCTTCTTTATCGGCGGATTGTGGCTCCTGTACCTTGCCGGCCGCTCGACCTTCACTGCGGAAGAAAAGCGCTTCCTGGCCGGTCTCGGCGGCAAAGTGGCCGCGGGCTTCGGCATCGTCTATCTGGCAGCCGGGCTGTGGGCCTTCAGCGTGCAGCCGGAGATCGTCAAGGCTGGCCTCGCGACCCATCCTCTTTACAAGTATTCGGGCTTTGCGGGTTATGGCTGGCTGGCGCTGGTTGTTGTGGCTGTTCTCGTTGCCGCTGTCGCTGGATTTGGCAAGATTTCCGCGCGCTGGGTGAGCATGGCCGTCGTTCATCTTGCTGTGCTGATTGCGATTGCCTTCGCCGTCTGCCGCGACGGCGTCCGTGATTTGACTCTGTTGGCCAAGGGTTATGACGTCTGGGATCGCGCTGTCGAGACCAACTGGTGGGTCGTGGGGCTGTTTCTGATCGTCTTTGTTGGCGGCCTTGGCGCTATCGGCTGGCTCGTCTCCGTGGAGGCGCGCGCCAGAAAAGTTATGGAAGGCGCGGCCTGAAGGGACGCGAAGAGATTGCTATGACCGAAGAGACCCATCTCGAACCTGTTGCCGAGGGACCCTGCGAAAAGAATACCCGCCGGCCCTTTCTGATTGCGGCTGGAGCCGCCGGGCTGGCGTATGTAGCAGCCCTGGTTTATCCCATCTACCGTTACCTGGCCTCGCCCGAGGAGATGGAGATGAACGTCGCGGCGGTCACCAAGGTTCCCCTTAAGGACGCACAGAAGCTGCCCCCTGGCTCCGTGCAGATGTTCAAGTTTGGCTCCGCTCCGGCCATGCTCATCCACCACAAGGATGGCCGCTGGATCGCCATGACCGCGGTTTGCACCCATCTGGGCTGCACGGTGCAGTATGAGCCGGAAGCTGACCGCATCCACTGCGCCTGCCATGGCGGCGTTTATAACGCTTATACCGGCGCGAACGTCAGCGGCCCGCCCCCCAGGCCGCTCAAGCTTTTCAAGGTGGATGTCACTGACACAGGCGTGGATGTCTCGCGCGCGTAACGCAAGAGGATTGAAGGCATGACGTTAAAGGCAGTTTATGACTGGGTTGATGAGCGCCTGGGCCTCTCTGAGCTGGTTGCCTTTGCGCGCCACAAGACCGTCCCCATCCACTCCGGTTCCCACTGGTACTACTGGGGCGGCCTCTCGCTCTTCTTTTTCATGGTTCAGTGCCTCACCGGCGTGCTTCTGCTGATCTACTACCGGCCCGGAGCGGAAGCCTACGAATCCGTCCGCCAGATCACCTTTGTGATGCACTTTGGCTGGCTGATCCGTTCCATCCACGCCTGGTCCGCCAGCCTGATGATCTTCTCCATCCTGGTGCACATGTTCTCGGTCTTCTTCATGAAGGCTTACCGCAAGCCGCGCGAGTTCGGCTGGTTCAGCGGCCTGGCGCTGCTGGGGCTGGCCGTGACCTTCGGCTTTTCCGGTTACCTGCTGCCCATGGATGAGCTGAGTTACTTCGCCACCAAGGTCGGCCTGGAGATTCCGGCATCGGTTCCGGTCATCGGTTCGGCTGTGGCCAACATGCTGCGCGGCGGGCTGGATGTGAACGAGTTCACCGTGCAGCGCTTCTTTGCCTTGCACGTGGTTATCCTTCCGGCCATCTTCCTTCCGCTGCTCGGCTTTCACCTCTGGCTGGTGCAGCGCCACGGCAACGCCGCGCCGCCCAGCGTTGAAGCCCTGCCGCCCGCCGAGCGCAAAAGCGAGCCTTTCGTGCCCAACTTCATGTTCAAGGACATGGCCATGTGGCTCATCGCGCTCAACGTTCTGACGCTGCTGGCCGCGGTCCTTCCCTGGTCGCTGGGCAAGCCGTACGACGCGCTGGCACCCGCGCCGCTTGGCATTCATCCCGAGTGGTACTTCATGAGTCCCTTCGAGATGCTCAAGCTGATCGGCGCCGTGCTTCCCGGCTCGGCCGGTGAAATTGCGGGCCTCATGCTGGTCAACGTCGGCGTTGTGCTTTGGCTTCTGATTCCTTTCTACGACTCGACCCGCGAATCAGAACGGCGCGGCCGTGTCGCGAACTACTTCGGCTTGCTGTTGATCTTCGTCCTGCTGGCCACCACCGCAATCGGTTATTGGACCGTTCGGTAAGGAAAGCAGGGAATAGGAAAGCAGGAAATAGCGATCAGTTGTTTGTAACCTCTGAAAATGTCGCGGCTTTGAAAGGGCATGGCTTTAGAGCCTGCCCTGAGCGAAGTCGAAGGGTGCCGCAAAGGAACAAAACGAACTGGTAGCTGTTAGCTGTAGGCTGGGAGCTAAAAAATGAACTATCCATTCTGGGACATTCCAATTCTCGGCTCCGGCTGGGTGATTGGCATCATCGCCATATTTCATGTCATGATCTCGCAGTTCGCCGTGGGCGGAGGGTTTTATCTGCCGCTGGCCGAGCGCAAGGCCCTGCGCATGCCGGAAGGCCAACTCCGCGCCGAATGGCTTGCCGAACTGGTCCGTTACTCCAAGTTCTTCCTGATCCTTACCGCTGTTTTCGGCACCGTCAGCGGCGTGGGCATCTGGTTCGCCATCAGCCTCACTCATCCCGAGGCGACCAGCACGTTGATTCATTACTTCCTCTTCGTCTGGGCCATTGAGTGGGTTGTCTTCCTCGTCGAAGTAACGAGTCTTGCCGTTTACTATTCCACATGGAACAGAATCGACCCAAAACTGCACCTCGTGGTGGGATGGGTCTACGGCGGGGTTTCTTTCTTCACGTTGTTCACCATCAACGGCATTCTCACCTTCATGCTCACGCCGGGCGATGCCTGGCTTTCCGTTGCCGGCTCTGGCCATGAGGCCAGCAAGTTCGCGTTTGCCTTCTTCAATCCGACTTTCTGGCCGAGCCTCTTTCTGCGCGCCCTCGTTTGCTGCTCCCTGGCCGGTATCTGGGCGCTCATCAGCGTCAGCCACATCGACGGCGAAAAGCAGCCCGAACTCAAGTCCGGCCTTGTGCGTTGGAGCGTCAAGTGGGTGGCGCCCTCCTTCGTGGCCATGCCCTTCCTGATGGCCTGGTATTACGCAATGCTTCCTGCGTCGCAGCGCGCGCTGCTGCAACTCGGTATCGACACCGTCAACGCCGGCACTTTCTCGATTCTCACCCGCATGGCGCTGGTCGTTATCGTTGCCTCGGCCACCATCGTCGGCGTCGCTTACTTTTTCGCCTACCGCAGTCCCTTGCAGTTCAACCTTTCGCGCGCGATATCCATACTGCTGCTGGCGCTTCTGGCCACCGGCGCAGGCGAGTATTCCCGCGAGATGCTGCGCAAGCCTTACGTCATCGGCCGCTGGATGTACTCGAATGGCGTTCGCGTCCCTTATGTGGCTCGCATCAATCAGGAAGGTTATCTGGCCCACTCGATGTGGACCTGGCAAGGCCAGGTGATGAAGGATCGGCTCGTGTCGCCAGGAACCACGGATGCGAACGATCCAGCCCTCAGTTACTCTCGCGGCGAGGCCATCTTCCGCGGCGAGTGCGGCTCCTGCCACACCCTGGCCGGTTACCGCCCGCTCAAGTCCCTGCTTGCCGGCCGCGACCGCGCCAACATCGCCAGCTTCATCACCATGCTCCACGATTACAAGCCCGACTCGCCCTATCGCAAGTTCATGCCGCCCATGGTCGGCACGCAGCAGGACATCGACGATCTGGCCGGCTATTTCGACTTTCACATCAATCCGCCGCAGCCCGGCGCGCAGAAGCCGGTCCAGACAGCGCAGAAATAGCGCCTCAGATCATTTCCGTATAAGCCACAGAATATGGGCGCCCCAGGTCCCGATTTTGGGACCTGGGAAGCAACGAGCCCCACCCCGCTCCAGTTCATGCGATCCTGAAGACGCCATGAAAATCCTCCTCTGCATCCTCGCCGTCCTCGTCGTCGCCGCCTCTCTCTTCGCCGACTACAAATGGCGCAAGTGGATGGCGGCCCGCCGACGCGACCGGCAGTGATCTCGCGACTTTTCCGGTTCTTTCCCATTACAATGACCTATAGGAGCCGTCTAATCGCTATGCTTCGTCTTTTTGCCCTTGCCCCCAGTCTGTCCCTTTTCAGCAAGCGCGCCAGCTTGCTGCTCAGTCTTGTCCTCGGCGTGCTTCTTGGGTCCACCGCGCTGAGCGCCCACGCCCAGTTTGCAGCTCCGTCCGGCGGAACGCGTGTGCAGGACGCTTCCGTCCTGAAGCCGCCCGCCGGCGTCCGCGTGGCCATGATCGAGTTCGCGGATATGGAGTGCCCTGTCTGCGGCGCTGAGAACCCCACGATGAAAGCGGCCGCCGCCAAGTACAAGATTCCCTGGCTGCGCCTCGACTTCCCGCTGCCCTACCATGCATGGAGCTTCGAAGCAGCGGTCAACGCTCACTGGTTCGACACCAAAAGCAAGGTGGTGGGCGATGAGTACCGCGACCAGGTCTTCGCCAATCAGGCATCCATTTATAACCCCAATGCGCTTCGGCAATTCACTGCCAAGTTCGCGGCCAGTCACAACATCGCTCTGCCCTTCGCCATCGACCCGCAGGGCAGGTTCGCCGCCATGGTCAAGGCCGATCAGGCCGCCGGCAAGCGCGTCGGCATCGACCACACCCCCACCGTTTTCATCGTGACCTCCAACAGCAAGGGCGCACCTTACATTGAAGTCGATCACCCCAACCAGGATCTCTACCGGATCATCGACCAGGCGATTGCCGATACCGCCAGGTCCGCCTCGGCGAGAACATCAGCCAGGAAGCCCGCAGGTAAGTAACGGCCGCATAGCTCTGAAAAGCAAAACGGCGCATCCTGTCTGGGGATGCGCCGTTTTGCCTGAAGCCCCTTTATGCATAAACATCGAGACTGCTGCGGGCTCCCGTAGCGGCGCTGCCATACCCGCTGTCCAGAGCCTCGGTCGCCGGGTCGGTGCTGCTCGCCGTCGAACTCGGGCTCAGCGCGCTTGCCAGAAGCGCCGAGGTCGGATCGGAAGAGGTCGAGGAAAAGCTCGTGGTATCGGCGGAATCAAGCAGGCCGCCCACCCATCCTTCCACCTGGGTCATGGCCGCCATGGCGTTGCTCATGGACTGAGACGGGCTACTATTCATATCGGCTTGCGCCGTCGCAAACGCCGACTGGGCCGACGACAGGTCCCCTGAACTGATTGCTGTGCCCAGTGCGGTCATATCCGTCGTGAGCTGCGTGCTCGCGGAAGAACTGCCGCTGATGTTCGTCAGATTCTGGTTCAGTTGCTGGTAGGTGCTGAACGCCGTCTGGGCTGCCGGCAGGTTTCCCGAGGTCAGGCTCTGCTGCAGAGCCTGCCACGCCTGCTGGGTTTGCGTCAGATCGCTTGAATCCAGAACGTACTGCGAAAGCCCTCCAACCGAAAGAGCGCCAATCGCCATGTTTTTACCTCTTCTGAGAGCGGTATAGCATTTTCAGGGTTGATGTAATGGAGGCCAGTGTACTCAAGTGGTTTTTTCCTCAAGAAAAAGCCACTCTCCAAGATATTTCCTACGCCGCACTAACCCTGAAAATGTTCTAGATACACTCCCGCAGCGCTCATATCGGCATCCCGCGAAGAGAATTCAGCGGAAAAGCACAAACGCCAAAACTAAAGTAATGGTTTGCGAATCCGTTAAGGTCGGATATCTAGTGTTTTTGCGCTTGGGAACCTCTGATTGATCGCCCTTCAGTTCAATCCCTGGATCTGCGTCAGCACCGGCGCCTTGGTCCCTTGCCCGCCCTGCGTCTTGCCCGGATTAACCGTGCTCGTCTGCGGCGCGCGCCAGTAGTCAATGTGGCTGATCCTATGCACGCAGCCGATGGTGCAGTTGGGAGCGCAGGTCTTGGCGGTCAGGAACTCCCGCTCTACGTCCGCCTTGGTGTATTCGGCCAGAGGAACGCCAGGATAGCCGCGCTGCTGGCTGCAGTAGTGAACCAGGCCGTCTTCGCAGATGTAGAGGTAGCGCGCGCCGGCGCGGCAGCGCCACTTGTTCGGCCGGCCCTGCACAATCGCCTCCTGAAACTGGTCGAAGCGGGAGTAGTTGGTCTTCTTCCTGCGGGTCATCGCGAAGTAGACCCTGGCCTCGTCCTCTTCGAGCGGCTTCAACTGCCCGCTGCCGTCGTGGATGATGCCGATGGTCGATTCAAAGCCCAGCTCCAGCGCCCGCTTGCCGATTGTCAGCGCATCCTCGGGATTGAAGCCCCCGCCGACGACGGAATTGATATTCACGTGAAATTCGGCGTACTGGGCGAGCATTTCGAGCTTCTTGTCGAGCGTCTTCAGGCTCTTCATCGAGACCGAGTCCGGCTCCAGATTGTCGATGGAAATCTGAATATGGTCCAGGCCGGCGCGGTTCAGCCGCTCGATCCGGTCCACATTGAGCAGGTAGCCGTTGGTAATCAGCCCGGCAATCGCCCCGGTCTTACGGATGCGGCGGATGATGGCTTCCAAGTCAGGATGGGTCAGCGGCTCGCCGCCGGAGAGGCCGATCATCGCCGTCCCCAGCCGTCCAAGCTGGTCGATGCGCCGGTACATTTCGTCGAGAGGCACAGGCTCCGAGACCTTGTCGTACTCGTTGCAGTAGCCGCAGGAAAGGTTGCAGAAGCGCGCCGGCACAATCTGCACCAGCACCGGGTGGCCGGTGTGGATGAGCGCGTGGCCCACCATCGCCAGCTCGCGCACCTTCCGCGTGGCAGCTATCCAGCGCCCCCGCACCGTCTTGTTTCGAGGTATTGCCATTTCTTCCATTGTATTGAAACACCCCATGGTCTGGCAGAACAGCAAGACAATCGCATCAACAGCGAGCATTAGAGCTTTCCCGGGATTACGCCGCGCTTCATCCTGGGCCATTATCAAGCCCTCCCTACGGAAGGGGGCATAGTATTCTGGGGGTGTTCGCGAGAAAGATGCAGGCAGGCGGGCGCAGGGGGCAGATGAAGGCTACTGAGACCGGAAAAATGAAGGCAACGCAAGCGAGAAAAGTCGAACTGTTCGATACGAGTCTGCGGGATGGGATGCAACAGCCCAACATCGACATTTCCGTGCCCAACGCTATCGGGCTGCTGGAGCGGATGGCTGGCTTTGGCGTGCAGTATGCCGAGATCGGCTTTGCCGGGGCGAACAAGTTTGTGGCGGAGCTGTCAGTGGCGCTGCGCAAGGCCGATACGGGAGCGATGAAGCTGGCGCTGTTTGGCAGGACGCGGGGGCGCGGCGCCAGGGTGGAAGATTGGCCCGACGTGCAGTTCATGGCCGCGCACAAGAAGCGGATTCCCGCGGCGGTCATTGTGGTGAAGTCCAGGCTGCTGGATGTGCAGAAGTCGCTGGAGACCACGCCGGAAGAAAACCTGCGGATGGCGTACGAGACCGTTGCATGTCTGCAAGACCACGGCCTGGAAGTGATTGTGGACATGGAACACGCGATGGACGCCTGCTGCGGACGGCGGGAGAGCGGCCACGCCTCTGACGCCGGCTTCCGCGCGCGCACGCTGGAGTATTTCCAGCAGATGATGGAGCAATGCGTCCGGCAGAAGGTGAGCCGGATCGTGATTTGCGACACGACGGGCGGCGCCAGCCCGGAGGAAGTGACGCGGGTGATGAGCGGCCTGGCGCGGGATTATCCCGGCGCGAAGTTCGGATTTCACGGCCACACGGATCGCGGGCTGGGAGTGGCGAATTCCCGGGCGGCGATTCTGGCCGGAGCCGCGCAGATTCAGGGCACGCTGATTGGCACTGGCGAGCGCTGCGGCAACGTGAACCTGACGACCGTGGTGGGCTCCATGCAACTGCGGGGCGAGGCGGAGTTTGTGCCGGCGGAGGCGCTGGCCGGGCTGACCGGGATGGCGCATTCGACGTACGCGGCCTTCGGACTGGAAGCGCCGCACGGGACGCCGATCGTGGGGCCGGGGGCGTTTGGGACGTGGGCCGGGATGCACGGCAGCAGCGAACGCAAGAACCCAGGAGCGTATCTCTGGTGCGATCCGGCGAAAGTGGGCGCGACGCCGGTGATCGGGGTCAACGGGCAGTCGGGACGAGCCAACGTGGCGATGCTGTCGAAGTCGCTGGGCGTGGCGCTGGACGCAAAACAGGCGCAGGCGCTGATGGACGCGAACCAGGCGATGATGGAGGGCGGCGGCTTCACGGCGAGCGAAGTGTCGTTCAAGTTGGCCTGCATGAGGGAACTCACAACGCTGCAGGAGCGCTTCAGCGTGAAGAGCTGGAGGGTGATTGACGAAGCCGATGTGACGGGAGACCGTTATGTGCAGGCCGCGATGCTGATTTCCGTGGGCGAGCACACGACGACGACGACGCGGGCGGAGGGCGCCGGGCCGGTGGACGCGCTGACCAAGGCCATGCGGAGCGAACTGGAGAAGTGGTACCCGTCGACGGGGAAGATGCGGCTGGGCACCTTCAGCGTGACGGCCATTGACGTTTCAGCGCACGACACGGCGGCTTACGTCCGCGTCACGGTCAGCTTCAACGCCGACGGGTACGCGCCATGGACGACCGCCGGAGTGAACAGCGATTTGAACCAGGCGGCGCTGATGGCGATTGTGGATGGATTTCATTACTGGCTGCTGAAGAACCAGGAGTGAAAACCTATTCCCGGCAGACTGCTCTAGCTGGCGCGGCTCAATTCTTCGATCAATCGCGCCCGTCCGCGTTCTCGCACTTCGGCTGACAGCGCGCGCATGGATTCCTGCGTGATCGGGCGGCCTTCGCCGCGCGCGAGCGATGCGCGGGCTTCATCGAGCGTGGCGCGAAACTCGACACGCTGCCGCTCGCGCTCTTCCCATAACGCGAGGGCTTCCCCGACCGCGTCTTCCTCGCTGCGCAGCCGTCCTGTTTCGACGGCGCGGAGGGCAAATGCTCTTTGATCGGATGTTAGCTCGACTTCCATCACTTCTGCTCCTGCATTCAGGATAAGCCAAGCGGTTCTGGATAACCACAAACTAGGGCAGGCTGTGGCGCTTGGAGTCGACCTGGAGGGTGAGCGTCTGCTGCTTGCGGTCGCGCAGGACGGTGACCTGCACGGGCTTGCCCTGGTTGGCGTGGAGGGCGCGCTCCCAGCCGGACAGCGTGGCGATGGGCTCGGAACCGACCTTGAGAATCACGTCGAAGGCCTTCAGCCCGGCCGATGCGGCCTCGCTCTTGCGCGCCACCTGGCGGACCATCAGGCCGCCGGGGACGCCCAGGTACTCGGCCATCTGCGAGGTCAGCGGCTCGACGAGAGCGCCCACGTTCAGGCTGCTGCCGAAGAAGGGCATATGGAAGCCGCCGGAGAGCGGCGCGTTGCCCCCGCCGGAGAAAAAGCCCATTCCCGGCGGCGCTTGTGTGTACACGTCACCGCCCGTGCCGATTCTGTTCCATACGTCGCGCTCCATGATCCGGCGGTCGGCCAGTTGCGCGGTCAGCGTCTGAAGGCTGCCATCGCGGCTGATTTCCAGAGTGACTTTGCGGCCGGCGGGAATCTCGCGCAACATGCGCCGCAACTGCTCGGCGCCCTCCACGGCCTGGCCGTTCAACTGGAGGATGACGTCGTTGACCCGCAGGCCGATCTGACCGGCCGGAGCGTCGTGGTCGATGAGAGTGATGACGGCCCCGCGCATATCCTTGAGCTTGAGCGCCTGTGCCTTTTGCTGGTCCACGTCCGCCAGCTCAACGCCCAGGTAGCCTTGCGAAGTGGAATGCAACAGCGGGGTGGGCTCCTCCAGCAACTGAACCATTCCGCGCGCCTGCGCGGAGGCTGCGGGCGGCGCCATCATTGCGACGACAACGAGCACTACGAATCCAAGACTTTGAGCTGACCTCAAAAAGCGATTCATCTCTGCTTCTCCCGCGGTACGGCCCGTTTCTTTTAGGTCTCTGACCTTATGATTTCGCCCATCGAGTTCGTGGTTTCCCAGGTCTCAAAAGCGGTACCTGGGGCACCCAATCTTCGTACGACAACAAGCAGTTAAAATCCCCGGGTGGAAAGCCATCCGCCCGGCCGGCTCCGCACGCTTTTCTGACGATGCATTCGCCGGAAGGTGAGACCGTTCTACTGAATTTCCGAAACTTGGCTGAGAACCTGCCGGGAAACGTTCCGGATATAGGGATTCCGGTCGGTATTGGCAACCGTATGCAGCACCTGCCGCACGCTCGTGTCGGCTTCCACCGGCTCCAGAATGTTGATGGCCGCGTTGCGAATCTCCGGGTCGCCGTCGTTCATCAGCGCCTCAAGCACCGCGTCGCGCACGCGCACGTCCTCGGTCACATAAGGCTCCAGGCCATGGAGGGCCTTCTGGCGCACGCCAGCGTTCTTGTCGTAGCGCAAGGCCACCATCAGCGCATCGCGAATACCCGCCGCCTGGCAACTGTGGCCGGCGCGGCACTCGGAGGCCAGCAGGCCCACCGAGTCGTTCCGCACCCCGGCCGAAGCCGAGTTCTGGCTGGCCAGCATCAGCAACTGCCGGATCGCCGGATCGTCCAGCGAACCCTCGATCCGCTGCGGCACCATCTGGTTGTAACGCACTTCGACCCGGTGGCTGTTCGGCTGGCGCACGATGCTGGAGATGTTTGCAATTTCGGCCGGCGCTCCGGTTTCCGCAGTCGCAACCGGCTGGGCCTGTTCCTTCTTTGCCTGTACCATCTGGACGGCTGCGGCACGAGAGGCGTGATGCTGCGCAAGCGTAAAGTTGCCCAGCCAGCCAGCCCCGGCTCCCAGAGCCAGCAGCAGACAGGCGGCCACCGGCGCTGCTTGCAGGCTGGCAACGTTGTTCATGAGCCGCTGGGCAAGACGTTGATACCAGCGGCGGGGCGGCAGCGCGTCCAGCGCCGCATCCAGTCGCATGCGCGAGCGCGCGACTAGATTGGCGTCCGGTTCCATGACCGGATCGGCCTCGGCAAGCTGCTTCAGCGCCAGCAACTGTTCCCGCTCCTCGCGGCACTCAGGGCACCCGGCGAGATGCCGCTCCAGCTCCTGCGTCTCGCCGGCAGCCGACTCTCCGTACGCCGCCGTCACGATCCGCTCGTGTGCAAGTTTGCAATTCATCGTTACGTCCTTCCAGCCTCAAAAAGCACAACTTGTCCGGGAAAATCCGCATCCCCCAGGGGGATTGCCTCCGAACCTTAGAGCAATTTCAGAAATTCTGAAATTGCTTCATCGCAACCCCGCCAACTGTGCCCTCAACTTCTTGGTCGCCCGGAAGAGCGTGTTCTTGGCGGTCTCTTCCGTAGTGTTCAGCATCTCTCCGATGACGCGCAGGCGGAGCCCCTGGTAGTGTTTCAGTTCAAAAACCATCCGCTCGCGCGGCGTCAGCTTCTCCAGCGCGGCCTTGATTCGTTCCCCTTGCAGCTTGCGCTCCAGCTCCTTGGCGGGGTTGGAAAACGACCGGTCGTCGGAGACCGAGGCCAGCACGTCCATCTCTTCCCCGGAGTGGTTGACGACCACCGCTCCGTCTTCGCGGCGAGTCTTGCGCCGCCGCAACCGGTCCAGGCAGAGGTTGGTCACAATCCGGTAAATCCAGGTGTAAAACGAACACTCAAACCTGAAATTCCCGAGATACCGGAAGGCTTTCAGAAACGCTTCCTGGTAAATGTCCTCGGCGTCGTGCTCGGAGCCGGTCAGGTGCAGCGCCAGCCGGAGGACCTTCTGGTCGTACTGCCGCACCAGAGCGTCGAAGGCCGCGCGCGAGCCGGCCTGCGCCTCGCGGATCAGCTCCGTCTCCGAGGCTCTCTGGCGCAGCCGCTCCTCAGCGCTCTCCCGTTCGTTCTTTTCCCTGGTTGCAGCCATGTCTTGGCAGGATTGTACCTTCCTGGCTGCTGGCCAGGCCACACCCACCGGGACTTGAACCGGAGAAGTGGGGTAGATTGCCGCATCCGTCGCCATCTAAACAGCTCCGGTAGAGAAATTTGTCCGCACTGAATAGACGCGGAGGCGGCATGTTGGTAAGCCGCGCGGGCGGGGCAGCCTTGAAGGGGCGCGGCGTCAGCCGGCCCCACAAACTTCCAGAGCCTCAGCGCCCATCGAGGGGGAATCGCGCGCGGACTTCATAGCGGGAGCCGGCGGGACTGAGGAAGCTCTCGTAAAGGAGAAACTCATCGGAGACAAAGCCGCATGGCTCGGTGGCCGCGGTGACGCGCTGCTGAAGCTGAAGCAGCGCGGGCGAAACCTTGACCGTCGCCAGGAAGACTCCGGCGCGATCAAAGAAGCCGAGTCCCTCAAGCCGCACGGGAAGTGGCGGCAGATGCAGTTCGCGCAGGCGCGGGAGGATGCATTCGTATTGCTGCTGGCTGGTGCTGCCCAGGAATTGCAGCGTGATGTGCCACGACTCGGGCTGTTGCCAGCGGAGGCCGTCGCCGCGGGAACGAAGCCGCGCGGTGATCGCCGTGAGCTCATCGGCCACCGCGTCCGACAGGGGTATTGCGACAAAGAGGCGCATACATGAATTATGGCAAGCGCGACGGGCGTTTCAACCAGGAAATTCCGCGCCGCCGCTGTCGCCAACTCAGGCACTGACCACTGATCACTAACCACTAACCACTGCTTTTACTGGTCCCCGCCGAGAATGGAGCCCACAATTCCGCCCAGGAGCAGGCCGCCGGCGGCCTGCTCCTGGGCGGAATTGTGGGCTCCATTCTCGGCGGGGACCAGTAAAAGCAGTGG
>Ga0255352_1000036_pt1 | contig 67626 bp, 47 predicted proteins | sample HBST0metaG_FD_189939 | JGI IMG/M metagenome (GOLD analysis project Ga0255352, IMG submission 189939) | Peat soil microbial communities from Stordalen Mire, Sweden - H.B.S.T0 | ecosystem: Environmental > Terrestrial > Soil > Wetlands > Peat | place: Sweden: Norrbotten County, Stordalen Mire...
GAAAACTTGTCGCCGAAATCAGGGCGATGCTGGGGCAGTTCCTGCACCAATCGATCTTCACCGCCCTTCTGATCGCCTTGCCCTCTGACTGAAATCGGCTTTTTCAGGATCGACTATGCTAGGGCCTGTCTCTGAGGTTTTTTGCAAAACTGGCGAAGAAACAAACGCAGATTCTTCGTTCACCACCCCCGAACTGAAAAACGTTCGGGGCCCCGTTCACTCAGAATGACACTCTCTGTTTTGTTGTGAATTTCAGAGACGGGACGCTGGCGGAGCGGGTAGCTCGGGATCCTTGAAGTTACCCGAAGTTTCCGGCTCGGCATCTCGCGGACGCAACGCCTCGGAGGTCAGCGTGTCGGTCTGGCGCAGGCCTGGGAACAGCGTGGCCCAGAGTCCGGCGACGGCCAGCGCGCCCAGCCCTCCCACCAGAGTCGCGGCCTTTGCGCCCCACCACTGCGCGGTCAGCCCGCTTTCGAACTCGCCCAGTTCGTTCGATGCGCCGATGAACAGCGAGTTCACCGCGCTCACGCGGCCCCGCATCTGCGGCGGAGTGGACAATTGCAGCAGGGACCCGCGGATGATCACGCTGATCATGTCTGCCGAGCCCGCCACGGCCAGCGCAACAAGCGACAGCCAAAGTTTATGAGAAAGCCCGAAGATGACCGTTGCCGTTCCGAAGACGGCGACGGCGATGAACAGCTTCCGCCCGGCCCGCCTCGCCAGCGGAAAGCGGGTCAAGGCGAGAGACATGATCAGCGCCCCAACGGCCGGAGCCGCTCGCAGCATTCCCAGCCCGCGCGGACCGGTGCGCAGAATGTCGTGCGCAAAAATCGGCATCAGTGCCGTTGCGCCGCCCAGCAGCACAACGAACAGATCCAGCGAGAGCGACCCCAGCAGAAGCGGCGAGTGACGCACATATTGGAACCCCGCCATCACCACTTTGATTGAGGCGGCCTTGGGCTCCATCCGCCCGGGGCGCACGTTCAGGCTCGTCACCAGCACCAGGAACCACACCAGGGTGAATAGGTTAAACGCATAGACGATTGCGGCTCCCTCCAAGCGGGCGGCCACCAACCAGGCCCCCAGCGGCAGAGTGAACAGCAGGCCCCCCAGGGCCGGGCCTGAGACGTTGGCAAACTGGAAGATCGCCCCGCCCCAGGTGACCGCGTTGACAAAGTGCTTTTCTGGGACCAGGTGTGGAATCAGCGCCGAACTGGCCGGCCCGGAGAAGGCCCGCCCCGTTCCGGTCAGGAACAGTACAGCGTAAATCGGAGCCACGGTATGGACTTCTGCCCGCGCCAGCACGAGCAGCGCCGTGGTTGAAACCATCTGCAACCCGTAGCAGACCAGGATCACCTGCCGCCGATCGAAGCGGTCGGCCACATGGCCCGCTGGCAGCAGGAACAAAAGGCCGGGCAGAAACAGCGCCAAGCCGGTATAGCCAAGGTCCAGCGGTCGATGGGTCATGGAATAGACCTGCCAAGCCACCGCCACCGTCTGCGCCCCGGATCCCAGAACGGCCATGACGCGGGCCAACTGGTATCGCTTGAAATCGCGGGAGGCGAAAGCCTCCATGCCGCACCGCGGCGGCTTGGGGAAGTGGGGATGCATGTCCTGCCTTATATATACCGCCTGGCGCCGGGAAACCGAAAACCGGCGGGTAGTTTCCGGCTGCACGAATGTGTTTCAATGGAAAGAATGGCAGTTCGACGGAGATCCACGATACACGGGCGTTGGGTGGCGGCAACGCGGAAGGTGCGCGAGTTGGCGATGGTGGCCCGCGCTCTGGCAACAACCGGGCACCCGGTGCTGGCGCAGATTATCCCGGCGCGCTTTTGCAACCTCTCCTGTGGCTACTGCAACGAGTATGACAAGGTTTCAGAGCCGGTGCCGCTGGAAGAAATGTACCGGCGCATCGACCACCTGGGACGCCTGGGAACCGCGATGATTGGCCTGTCCGGCGGAGAGCCGCTGACGCACCCGCACCTAGACGACATCATCCTGCGGATACGACGGACGGGGGCCATTGCCGGGATGATCACCAACGGCTACCTGCTGAATGTGGAGCGCATCGAGCGGCTCAACAAGGCCGGCCTCGATCACATGCAGATATCCATCGACAACCTGGAGCCGGACGAGGTCTCGAAAAAGAGCCTCAAGGTGCTGGACAAGAAGCTCCAGATGCTGTCGGATTACGCCGAATTCCACGTGAACATCAATTCAGTCGTCGGCGGGGGCTTCAAGAACCCCAACGATGCGTTGGTGATCGGCCGGCGGGCGCTCGAACTTGGCTTTGAATCGACGATCGGGATCATCCACGACGGCAGCGGACAATTGAAGCCGTTGTTGCCCGAGGAGGCCAAGGTCTACTTCGCGATGACCAATCGAAAGAAGACCAACTACTCCCGGTTCGACAAGTTTCAGGCGGCAATTGCCGAGGGGCGTGCGAACGAATGGCGCTGCCGGGCGGGCTCACGCTACCTCTATATCTGCGAAGACGGGCTGGTGCACTATTGCTCGCAGCAGCGAGGATATCCGGGCGTGCCGCTGGGCGACTACACCACCGCGGACGTGAAGCGCGAGTTTTTGACCGCCAAGGGCTGCGCGCCCAATTGCACCATCGGCTGCGTCCACAGAATCAGCTACATCGACCACTGGCGCGCACCGCAGACCAGCACGATTTCGCCCGGCGGTCACCCGGCCGAAGCACCGGCGCTGGTGCAGATCCAGACCGGGGACTGAGACCTGCTCGCTCAGTCCAGTCCCAAATAAATCCCAAATAAAAGCCAATGACATTACCATGGTTCCTTAGCTGAAGCTTCTTGGCTGAATTCTTCTCCGGGTCTGTCGATAGACTTGCCCACGAGAACTGAGATTTGCTCCCGGAAGAGGCAAAAGAATGTCGATTGGCGCGATCTCGGTTGGAAACCTCTCGCAATACGTTACATCGTCGAGCGGCCTGACGCAGACTCAGCAGGCGTGGCAAACCCTGCAGCAGAGCCTGGCCGCGGGGAATCTGACCGCCGCGCAGTCGGCATTCAACAGCTATCAGCAACTGAACCAGAACCTGACGAACATCAGCGGCAGTTCTTCCTCGACCGCTCAGCTTACAACGGATATGACAGCCTTGGGCACTGCACTCAGCTCGGGCAGTCTGTCAACGGCCCAATCGGCGTTTGCGACCGTCCAGGCCGACATGAAGAGCTCACCCTCGCAGGCCATGACAAACGCCAACGCGGCCATGGCGCAGGTGGAAGGATGGGTGAACGATCTGCTCGATCTTTCCGGCACCAGCAGTTCTTCCTCAAGCTCTTCCGATCCGACATCGGGGCTTCTGCAAAGCGCGATGAGTCTTCCGTCCTCGACGGCCAGCACCGATCCTGCGACCGAAGCTCTCCAGAGCGCTTACGGCGCGGGAACTACCTCCGGCACAGGCAACAACGGGATCAATATCTACGGATAGACGGACCATCCGTTCAACCTTATTCAGTCCGCACACAAAACCGGCGCGTCCCTGGGGGGACGCGCCGGTTTGCTTTCAAAGAGGCACCTACCTATTTAGAGGCGACTTTTTTGACCGCTGCAGGCTTGGAGCCGGCGGTGTCGGCCATCGCCTGGTCGATGAGCTGGTAGAGCTTGCTGCGGTCCACGACCTCAACAAACGGCGCGCCTTTGCTGTTGGCGGTGACCACCCAGATGGTGGGGGTGTGCTCGATGCCGATGCGCTGGCCCAGAGCGTAGTCGGCCTTGACCAGGGCGGCCAGCTTGCCTTGCGGGTCGATGGCAAAGGGCAGGGCGACGCCGTGGCTCTGCGCAAACTTCTCAGTGAACTGGCGCAATTGGTCGGGATTCATGATGGAGACCTGGTTGGCAAAAACCTGGTCGCGGTACTCGTCGCCCAGGGCCTTGCTTTTGGTGTCGAACCAGCGCGCGTTGACCGCTGCGTTGAAGCTCCAACTGTGCATCGGCAGCGGAAAATCGTGACGCAGCCAGGGAATGTGATACTTGGCCGCAGCCTCTTTGAGCAAGGGGTTGGCGCGCCCGCAGTCGGGACACTCCATGTCTTCAAACTCCACCAAGGCCACGCGGGCGCCGGCAGGCGGCTTGAGGGCAGAGGCGTCGTGCACCTGCGTGGTGGGCGGCGCGCCGAACTGGGCATGGGCTGGCGCCGCGGAGATCAGTAGCGCGGCGGCAAGGCCGAGGAAAAAGCTGGTCCGCCAGCTGCGGGCGGGGACGCGAAGGGCGAGGGCAAACATACGTGACATAGCGATTGGACGGCTCCCTACGTGTCATTGTAACGGCAGAAAATCGGGAAAGTTGCGAAGCTATCGCCGGTCGCGGCGGCGAGCGGCCATCCATTGGCGCCATTTGTAGTCCGCAAAGAAGGATGCTGCGACGATGAAAACGGCCAAAATTCCGAGAAAGATCTTCATATGGGTTCAGAGATCAGTTTGGCCTATCCCAGCCGCCAAGAGCAAATAGGCTGCGTGGATGTGCTCGGGAAGAGCAGGCCTGAACCCTCTCCCGCAATTCCTTGTTTTGCCTTGGTTTCCGTCTGGCTCCTGCAATCGGTCGTAGGGTAGGATTCAGCAGGAAGCTCAAAGCAGGGGAAGCGCTCCTCAAGATGTTTACGCAAGTGATTGGTTACCTGATACTTCCGGTTTATCTGGTCGCCGTGTTGCTGGTTGGATGGAGGTTGAGGCGACGCAACGCCGGCGCCTCAGACTTTCTCAACGCCAGCCGGGCCTTGCCGCTTGGGGTGGTGGTCGCCTCATTTTTGGCCGCAAACTGTGGCGCATTGGAGATTGTCGGGTTGAGCGCGGTTGCTGCCCAGTATGGCGTGCAGGCTTTTCACTTCTATTGGATCGGCGCGATTCCCGGAATGGTGTTTTTGGGCGCCGTGATGCTGCCCGTTTACATGCGCAGCGGGGCGCGCAGCCTGCCCGAATATCTGGAGCTACGCTTCGATGCCCGCGTTCGCCTTCTGAACTCCTGGCTGGTGTTGATTTCAAGCTCCGCATTCTCTGGAATCGGTCTCTATGCCATGGCCCAGGTTCTTCATGCAGTTTACGGATGGAGTTTCACGGGAAGCGCGCTGCTGGCAGCAGGCGTTGTTCTGATCTATGTATCCCTCGGCGGTTTGCGCGCTACGATTTACAACCAGCTTCTGCAACTCGGCGTCATTGTTGCCGGAGTTCTTCCTCTGTCGATTTTCACGCTGGCGAGGGCACACAGCCTGCATGAAATCACGCGCGGACCTGGCCATCTATGGATGGGAATGTCTTTCTGGTCGCCAGCGGGGAATCTCGATCTTTTCGGAATCGTTTTTGGACTGGGCTTTGTTTTGAGCTTCAGCTATTGGACCACGGACTTTGTGCAGATGCAGCGTGCGTTGACAGCCAAAACCATCTCCGAAGGACGCATGGTTCCGCTGCTAGCGGGCTTCGGGAAGCTGCTGTTCTCGCTGATGGTTGTGGTCCCGGCGCTGGGCGCGGCTTCGATTTTGGGAGCACGCATGCCGAAAGCCTTCGATCAGACATTGCCTGCGTTGATGGTTGATTTCTACGGCCCCGTGCTGCTTGGCTTTGGCGTAACGGCGCTGGTGGCCAGCCTGATGTCGCATCTGGCAAGCAACGTCTCGGCTTTCTCGGCATTGTGGACTGAAGAAATTTATCGCGTAAGCATGCGCCGCAATGCCAGCGAGAGGCACTATCTCCGTGTCGGCCGCGCGGCCATCGTCGCAGCGATTGTGCTCAGCGTCGCCAATTCCTACCTGGCGTTCCAGTTTCGCGACCTGATGGAATACGTCCAACTGGTTTTCTCGCTCTTCGGCGCGCCCTTTTTTGCCGTGTTCCTGCTTGCTGTCTTTACCCGCCGCGCCACGGCGGACGGGGCCATTGCCGGGTTGTTGAGTGGCGTTTGCGGGGCCGCAGTACACCAGGGGATGGTGATGACCCACGTCCTTCGATATGGTTCGCAGATGAATGCGAACTTCCACATGGCTGCCTACGCATTTCTGCTGTCGCTCGGGGTAGGGCTCATGGCCAGTATGCGGAGTCCGCGCCAGGACCGTTCACGGTTGGACAAGCTGGTCTATCGCGGTGAACTCGGCGACTCGCACGCTTCGCCGGCGTGGTGGGTGTTGGCGGTTCTTCTGCTTGCTGCGTGTGCATCCTTGAACTATGCATGGCGTTGAACTGCGCTGTTCTGCTCGGTTCAACAATAGGCAAAAGCAAAAAATCGGCAGACAGGAATTGCTCCTGTCTGCCGATGTGATTTATTGATCCGACCCTTAAAGAGTGTTGCGCCCTCCCACCCATTTCGCGATAAAACCTGCGAAATGGATGGGGCACGTGCTTCTATTTGGTGGCCGGGTGAATAGTCAGGATGGAGCGGCCGCTCCGGTGCGCTAGCCCTGAGTCAGGCTGCGGTTGCAGCAGAGAATCGACGAAGCTGCTCGTCGATTCTCTGCCGCTTGCTTATGCGCCCAATTGCAGATTAGAGACTGGGCGGGAAGATGGCTCCTTGCCGAAGCGCGCATCCGGTTGCTCTGCGAGTTGGAAGACAAAGTGCCCGCCTTCGGCAACATCGGCATGAGCGAACCAGGACTGTGGATGCGGCTTGCCGTTGAACTCCACGTCCTCGATGTAGATGCTCTCGGACGTTTTCCGCCGGGCTTCCAATACCAGTTTTCTCCCGCCAGCCAGAGTTAGAGTTGCCCGGTTGAAAAGCGGTGTGCCGAAGACATAATGCGTGCTCACCGGATCGACCGCATAAAAGCCGATCGAACTCAGAACGAACCACGCCGACATTTGTCCGCAGTCCTCGTTGCCGGCAATGCCGTCCGGCGTGTTTGAGTACATTGTGGTGTTCAGGAAATGCACGCGCTCCTGTGTCTTGGCCGGCTCGCCGGCATAGGAGTAGAGATAGGCAATATGGTGGCTCGGCTCGTTGCCGTGCGCATACTGGCCCACCAATCCGGCAATATCGGGCGGCGCGTCAGCAGGCAGCGTCGAAGGCCCATTGAACAATGCTTCCAGCCTGGTCAAAAACGCCTTGTCGCCGCCCATCAGCCCGATGTAGCCCGTGACATCGTGCTGAATGCCAAAGGTCGTCTGCCAGGCGTTGGACTCGGTGTAATCGCGCCATTTCTTGGAGTGGCCCATCTCGATGGGATCAAAGGGCAACGCCCATGAGCCGTCCTTGAGCTTGGCGCGCAAAAAGCCGGTGCCCGCATCCCAATGATGGCGGTAGTTGCGCGAGCGTTCTAGCAGCAGCCTGGAATTCTCGCCATCTCCCAATTTCTGAGCGACGTGCGCAATCGCCCAATCGTCGTAGTCGTATTCGAGGGTCTTCGAGACCGACTCCTCTTCCAGATCGGCGGGAATGAATCCCATCGACCGATAGAATGCCAAGCCGCGATAATCGTCCACGAATGCGCGTTTCTTCATCGCCGCATAAGCGCCCACATAATCGATGCCCTTGAAGCCCTTCGCGCCGGCTTCGGCAATCACCGCCGCCGAGTGGTAGCCGGTCATACACCCGGTTTCCTTGCCCTGAAGAGGCCACACGGCCATTCCGTCCGGGCTTTGCTGCGACATACGTATCAGGCTGTTCACCATGTCCGGCACGCGGTCGGCATGGATGAGCGTCATCAGAGGATGCTCGGCGCGGTAGGTATCCCACAACGAGAACGTCGTATAGTTGCGCTGCCCCTTGGCCAGTTGGTGGACGTTTCCGTCCATGCCGCGGTACTGGCCGTCCACATCGTCAAAGAGTGTTGGTCCCATCATGGTGTGATAGAGCGATGAATAGAACACTGTCTTGCGATCGGCATTCGCGGTCTCGATCTGGATTTTGCTCAATTCTTCACGCCAGCGCGACTCCGCCGCGTGCTGCGTTCGCTCGAATTCCCAACCGGGAATCTCCGCGGCCAGATTCTTCTGCGCCCCGTCGGTGGACACTCCGGAAATCCCGGCCTTGATCAAAATCTGTTCGCCTGCGTGGGTGTTGAAATAAGCCACCACCTTCAGATTCTTGCCCCGCAGCTCGCCAGCGGGACTTGCGGTCAACTTGCCGTCGACATAGAACTCCAGCCGGTCGAAGGGGCGGGAGAACTTCAGCGCAATGTACATGGTGCGGCCCGCTACCCAGGCGCGTGTTGCGTGGCCGGCCAGGATCGTATCGCTGCCCGCCTGTTGCACACTGCACCAATCGATATTGTCAGGAAACGTTCCGTACGCGTGGGTCAGGTCGAGCAGAATATGGCTGGACTCGCTCGCGGGAAAAGTGTAGCGATGGAAGCCCGCATGTTCGGTGGCGGTCAGTTCGGCACGCACGCCGGAGTCGTCCAGCAGCACTGAATAATAGCCCGGATGCATCTGTTCATTGGCGTGGGAAAAGCGGGAACGATAGCCGGTTCCGGGCTGCTTGCGGTCACACGGCTCGAGACGCACTTCGCCGGTACGCGGAACGACCAGGAAATCCAGCAGATCGCCACAGCCGGTTCCGCTCAAGTGCGTATGGCTGAAGCCCATGATCGACTTGTCGGAGAGATGATAACCCGAGCACCAATCCCAGCCATCGTTGAAGGTGTCCGGGCTCAACTGCACCATCCCGAACGGAACCGTGGCTCCGGGAAACGTATGCCCGTGGCCTCCGGTGCCGAGTGCAACGTTTACAAAGCGAAACAGGTCTTCGTCGTCACCCATCCCCGCACTCGCCCCCTGCGCAAACGCCGCCGTGCCGGGCCACCCTGCCGCAGCAGTAACGCCCAATGCCGAAAGCACGTGCATGACATCCCGCCGCGTCCACTGCATCCCTTTTGTCTCCAGATCCGTCCCGTTCATCCGTTCCTCTTTCCCTGAATTCATACCATGGTTCACTCGGAATCACCCGATCAGTGCCTGATGCTGCTATCCGATTGCACATTGTTGCATCGAGATGAGGGGAGGTTTCTCCATTTTCGGCAATGCGTGTCGCGGCAGCATCTACATTTTGTCATCCCACGTCGGGGTCGGCAAATTGCCTGCCGCCACCGCTAGAGATATGGAGGCGTGCGATCACGCAAACTCATTAAATTGGGGAATTCGCGAAGCGCGGCAAAGCCAGGAAAGGCTAGCCCGCTCCGGCAAATCCGGAGGCATCTATTGGACAACTAAATATCCCGCTCCCGTAGACTTGATGCTCACCACTCGGCCCACGCCGAGATGCACAGTGAACTGTGCGTTGCCAATCAGGGTGACTGCGGTAGAGCCCTCGTTTTTCACGTCCACAGTCCACGCCAGACCATGCGCGTCCGCCTTGGGAGGCAGTTTTGGCAGTTGGATCACCTGCGGCGTGTCGCCGAGTTCCACCACATGACCGCCAAATTCCGCAGGAATGGAGTCTTGCCCCGGATGGAGGCGCACCAGGGGCTTATCTTGCAACGTCCTCATTTGACCTGCGAAGAGAGCCAGAAAGATTAACAGGGTCTTCATACGAATCCGTGAATTTCCTTTCTCTGAATCGATGCTGCCTGGTCTTGGCAGTGGGCTCAGCGTATGCCGCTCACACTGCACCTGCTACCCGGCCCCGGTCACTCAATTCCGGAATCGGAATCGACACCGTCATCCGCCTTGGCGGAATTGAATGTGTGCCCCCGGATGGTCAGATAAAACAGCAGTTCAACCCGACTTGAAACGCCCAGCTTTTCGAACGCACGAAAAAGGTAGTTCTTTACCGTGTGTTCACTCAGCCGCAGTTCGCTTGCGATTGTCTTATTGGTCTTGCCTTTTGCCGCGCATTGCACGACTTGCAATTCGCGCGCCGTCAGAGCTGGCGAACTACTCGCAGAAAGTATGTTGGGAGCGGGAATACTCTTGAACGCTTCAAGAAGAACACTGGTCTCTTCTTTCCCCACCCAGATCATTCCCTTCCCCACATGTTCGACGCATTCGAGGAACTGCGTCATGGAAAGTTGGCGGGAAAATACGCCGCGGGCGCCAGAGCGAAATGCATTGATGACGTATTCCGGCGTCGTTTCATTCAAGAGGATGACCACGTAGACCGCTGGGTAAGCGCGGCACACCGCACTCGCGAGATCGAAGCCACTTCCCATTTTGGAATTGACATCGACGCCCACAACGACCAAATCCACCTCACACGTAGCCAGTACTTGCAGAAGGTCAGAGGGCTGAATGGCGGCTGCGTCGCACCGATGGTCACGGGTCAGCGCTCCTGCAAGGAGATCGCTGCTCATAGAATCCCTATCGGAGATGAAGACCCGCAGCCCCGGGCGCGGCTGCTGTGTAATTGTGACGAGGCGCTCCTCCGATCCAGCTTTAGATGACCTCCAGCGATGTCCAGTGTGGCCTTTGTCGGAAGAATCCATTGCGAAATGCGGCATGTGACTACTCCCTATTGCTGCAGCAACCAGGCGGCAGGCAGGCTAGGTCAGTTGTATGTCAACTGTTTCGTTCGTGTTACGGTGCGGATATGCCAGGTAAAAGCCACTTGTCCAAGCGAACAAGCCCTGGTCGATCGAGAGTTCGGGGGAATACGATAGCTCACGAACATGCCGGCTGCCGCTTCGATGCGAGGGGTCAGCCGTATATTGACTTTACCTCGACTCCAATATTTTGGATACCTCTAATTTCCGAAGACATACTTTCTTCTCTAGCATCGACTGAGTTGATTGCTCTAACTGCGAGGCCGCTGCGGGGCCTGATACCCGGCACGAGAAGAGAATTGCGAACCTTCAATGTGCCCAGTCTACTCACTCGCTTTTCAAACAATCAGTCACTTGTGGGCCGCCTGACCGCGTTCTACTCTGAGTTCACGCATGAATCGCCGCCTCTTCAATGAGCCCAGTTTGCAAAGACGATCCGCAGTCCGATATCCGCTGCGGCTCCCTGTCATTTTCCAGTGGAGTGACGGAACTGATCACACAGAAGGAGGCTTTACCAATGATGTCGCCTTGGATGGTGCTCTGATCTTCAGCACAAGATGTCCCCCTGTAGGATCGGACATACGAATTGAAATTCTTGTGCCTTCTCCAGATCACAGCGGAGACGAATTGCGCATCCAATGTAATGGTAAAGTGACGCGAGTTGCAGAGCAAGCGGGTTGCTTCGGTGTGGAGGGTACGTTTGACGACGACCATCTGACACGGCACGCCCTGTTTTGAACAGGCACAAGCCTTGGTGGGTCCTTCCAACTTTGGAATTTGGCCAACGACGGTCGACGCGAAGGCATTGTCGAACGAGTTGTTTCTGGCCCTTCTTAGTCTCCTTGGTTGCTATTCAGAGCGAATAGCTTGCAGTAAATGCGGCTGCGGCCAAAGGTGGTGGAAGCTTTCAGCTCCGCACCGGCATTTTGCCAGTTCCCTTGAGTATCGGATTTTCCGATACTGGGACTGAAAGGGCGAAGCTATGTGCGGCGCTTCACTGGGAACGTTGAATTCTCACATTTCTGACTGGAGCAAATGCAGAATGGATAACCTCGTCGATGTCGGTCCATTGGAATCCCGGTGGTTCGCTCTCTGGACTCGATCGAGACACGAAAAAGTATCGGCGGCGATGCTCGCCACCATCGGCGTCGAATATTTCCTGCCCCTCCGGTCGGAAGTCCGCCGATGGAGTGACCGCAAGAAAACAGTGACCCTCCCCCTCTTCAGCGGCTACCTGTTTGTGCGAATCAATCCAAACAAGGACAGCCGGCTCGAGGTTCTCAAGGCCCCGGGAATTGCGGGCTTTGTCGGCAACAGCTCCGGCCCGCTGCCAATCCCCGACCAGCAAATCGAGGACATTCGCACGGTACTTGCAAGGCGCGTTGAATGTTCGGTGCTCCCGCTCCTGGTGGAAGGCGAACGGGTTCGCGTAGCAAGGGGACCCTTGGCCGGCGTCGAAGGTCTCCTTCTGCGCAGCAACTCAACTACCCGGCTCCTGATTTCCATTGAGATGATTCACAAGACATTGGCGGTGAGCGTCTCTCGAGAAGATGTGGAGCCGGTTGAAGCAGCAAGCAGTCTGACGATGCACGGTGAGTCCTGCCTCAATAAAACCACAGCCAATTTAACTAGCTCGGATCCATGCCTGTGCATGGCTTCCTAAGCTGGAGGTTCAATGTTGACACGTCCCATCAAGCCAGCCAGGCCACTGCCAAATGCCGAGAGTGGAACCATGAATAGCGAGTTAACAATCCGAGACTTCTTTCTGATCTTGAAGAGGCGCCGGGCAATTATTGCCTGGACGGTGTCTGTGTGCCTTCTATTGGGTGTCATCGCCTGCTTCTTCTTGACGCCACGCTATAAGGCAAAAGGTGAAATCGAGATTCAGAAGTCAGCAACAGATGGACTCGGCTTGCAGAATTTAACCAACCCTGTCCAGGACGAGCGATCGGACGCGTTGGAAGCGAGCATCACCCAGCAGACGCAGGCAACGATTCTCCAGTCAAAGGGTCTGGCCCTGAAAGTGATTCAGGATTTGAACCTAGAGAGCACGAAGGATTTCAAGCCAACCTTCAATCCGATTGGATGGGCGCTTGGCCTGCTCACGCCCAGTGGTCCAAAGGATCCGACGAGTGCGCCTTTGGATGAGTCGCCGCATCGTCGCGACCACGCACTCGCGGTGTTCAAGAGGCACCTGAAAATTACGCCGGTGTCCGGGACCCGCCTCATCGATATCCAGTACACGAGTTCCGATCCTCGAATAGCAGCCGCAGTGATCAACGACGTTGCAAAATCCCTGGTGGATTTCACGTTGAACAATCGCTATGCTGCCACGAGCCAAGTCTCCGGCTGGTTGGCCGGCCAACTGGGAGACATCAAGAAGGACGCGGAACAGCAGCAGGGCAAGGTCGAAGAGCTTCAGCGGCAATCGGGTGTGTATAGTCTTGGAATTTCAGACTCTCAAGGAAAGGAAATAGCCTACAGCGCGACATTGGACCGCCTGCAACAGGCGACACAGGCGTTGTCCACCGCAACGGAAAACAGAATCCTCAAGGGCGCCCTGTACAAATCCGTCCAGAACGGCGACCCGGAGTTGATTTCGAGCTTGGCGGGTTCCTCTCTCGCCGGCGCTTCGCCTGGGGTGAACAATTCCTTCCTGCTGATCCAGAACTTGCGCACTCAGCAGTCGGCTCTGGAGAGCCAGCTCGCAGCTGACACTTCCAAGTATGGATCCGCTAATCCCAAGCTGATCGATGAGAAGGCAAGTTACGATTCAATCACCAACCAGATCCGGGCAGAAGTGGCACGAATCGGATCGCGTGCAGAAAATGACTATCAGGCATCGCAGATTGTAGAGGACAAATTACGCGGCGTCTACGACCAGGAGCGCAAAACTGCCGATAATCAAAACGACAAGGCAATTGCGCTGTTGATCGCCCGGCAGGAAGCCACGGACAGCCGCGGGTTGTATCAGACTCTCTACTCTCACCTCAAGGAAGCTGGGGTCATTGAGGGATTGCGATCGTCCAACATATCGATTGTCGACGGAGGACGGGTTCCGTCGAAGCCTGTCCCGGACAACCTGATTTGTCTCGCACTGTCCTTGTTTGTCGGCTGCTTCGCAGGAGTCGCCGGCGCTTTGTTTGTCGACGCAACCAACGACAGGATTGACGGAATCGCTACAATTGAGAACGCCCTGCACACGCAGGTTCTCGCAGTCCTTCCCATGACGCATCACAACGTATCTTCCGGTGCTCTGGGAGGGGTCAAAGGTCGCCGGAGACTTTCGAGCGGCAATCAGGAGACCTTCGTCGGCAAAGTCGCAGTTTTAGACGGGCCAAACACTGCCTATGTAGAGGCGCTGCGAGGACTCAGGACGTCACTCCTGCTTTCGCGTGACAACGTTCCTCCCAAGACAATCCTGATTACGAGCGCCGGAGAGCAGGAAGGAAAGAGCACGCTAAGTCTCAACTTGGCGGCCGCTCTGGTGCTCAATGGATCGAAGGTACTGTTGGTCGATGGAGACATGCGGAGTGCGGGACTCTCCGGCTACGTCGGATTTGAGCGAGAAACGGACGGCGCGGTTCACAAGGAGACAGGCGGTTTGAGCGGCGCTCTGACGAGTTGTGGGGAACCTGCAATCAAAAGGCCGTTTTCTGAACTTCCCGGGCTCTCCGTGCTGCCCGCCGGGTCGGCGCCAACCTATCCGGCGGAGTTACTTGGCTCAGAGTGCATGGCGACCCTCGCCAAATCGTGGTCGGCCAACTATGACTACGTGCTCATTGACAGTCCGCCAATTCTCGCTGTGGCTGACGCTCAAATCCTGGCGCGACTCGCCGACACCACTCTCCTGGTGGCACGGCATGGGCAAACCACGCAGAAGAGCCTTGAGCGCGCTTATCACACGCTGCACGACGTCGAAGACAGCAGAGTCGGCGTTGTGGTGAACGGTGTGCACCGCAATTCCGTTTCCTTTAACGAGTTCTACGGCTACCAGGGCAACACCTACTACAGTGAGGTATGACATGAGAACCCAGTCCATACGCATCGCAGCATTGATCGCACTGGCTGCCGGCACGGCCTTTGCGCAGTCTCCCTCCAGCAATAGCCTCGTAATCAGCCCTGGGGACGAGCTCCACATTTCGGTGCTGGACATGCCCGACATGGAGCAGTTTCCACGTGTGACGGACGCCGGGGACGTGCCGGTACATGGCATTGGCAATGTGCACGTGGCGAATCTGACCCCAGGTGATGCCGCGACCTTGATTCACGATCGCCTCGTGAGTGCCCACTTTCTCAACCATCCGCAGGTATCTGTCGTTGTCGATCAATACGCGACGGAAGAAGTGACCCTTATCGGAGAAGTGCATACGCCGGGCGCTTATCCGATCGCCACTCCGCGCCCGATTCTCGACGTGATCGCGCTAGGCGGCGGCCTGACTGAGATCGCTGATCGTGATGTTCTCGTAGAGCGACATGGGGACCAGACCCACCCGGTCCACTACAACCTGAGCAACAATGGGGAACAGGCCATCAAGGACCAGGTTCTGGTGAATCCTGGGGACACCGTGGTGGTGCCAAAGGCAGGCATCGTCTACGTGCTTGGGGATGTGACTCGTCCGGGCGGATTTGCAATGAGCAACAACGAATCGAAAATGACTCTGCTCGAAGCGCTGGCGAACGCAGGTGGAGCCGACAGAACCGCCAAAGTGAACCATGCGCGCCTTATTCGCAAGATTGACCACAGCGAAACGCAGATCGCTCTTGGAGATATCCAGAAAGGGAAGCGGCCGGATATCGCATTGTCGCCCGGAGATATTCTCTACGTTCCATTCAGCTATATGAAGAACCTGGTCATTACAAGTTCTGCAGGGGTGGCCGGCGCTGCGGGCGCTGCTGCGATCTACTCCGCGCGTTAGAGCCAACCGACCTAAGGAGTGCTGTCGCGGCGTGGCGGGTACAGGACAGGGATTCACCTTGCCCGCCATCGTCCAAACGATCTCGTTCTCTCAAGGCTCCGTGGTACCCCTCCGACAATCGACGCGTGATGGAGTAGCTCGGCTCTCATCTAGAGGCGAGAGCTCCCCTCCTCTATTCGGATATCTACGGAGAAATGCCGGCGCCACTTCTTTCGCATAGGAAAGCGATCAACGAACCATAGCAGGACAAGCATTCTGTATGAGGGAGGAACACCATGAATGAAAGGCATCGGCTAACAGTTAGCCTCTTGAAACTGTTTGATCTCGCGATCGTAGCCTTCGCCTTCGCACTGACGACGTTTACGATCATCAAGATACAAGATGGACTCTCCATCGTGCGCTTTCTCTCGATGAGGACAAGAGTCGTCAATCTCCTGATCATCAGTCTGGCTCTGTTGATTTGTCACATTGTGTTTCAGCTCTGCGGACTTTACAGATCGAGGCGGTTTACGCAACGACGACTCGAAGTCCTCGACGTTGTGAAGGCAATGACGATTAATACCGCCTGCGGGGTTGTACTCGGCTCCATTTTCTCCATCAAGATGATCACCATCCAGTTCCTGGGGATCTTCTGGGTTGTGAGCATCATCCTTCTGGCTTTAGGCCGGCTGGTGAGCAGGCAGCAGGCCGCGTATTTGCGCGTCCACGGCAAGGATCTTCGTTACATGTTGATCCTGGGCACCAACCCGCGTGCAGTGGAGTTTGCAAAGAGACTTTTGGCCAGTCCGGAGCGAGGCTATCGTCTGCTCGGCTTTGTCGATGACGAGTGGCCGGGGATGGTGGCGCTCAAGATGGCTGGTTTCGAAGTGGTGAGTGACTATGCGGGCCTTGCGGAGTATTTGCGGCGCAATGTTGTCGACGAAGTCGCGATTTACCTGCCGTTCGGATCTTTTTACAAGCACTCTTTTGAGGTCGCCAGCCTATGCGAGCAACATGGGATCACAATGCGCTTCAACTCAGATGTATTTGGATTGAAGACTACGCGTTGGCGCGCTGAGGAATTCAACGGCGATCAATATATAGCGACCTATACCGACTCAAGCGAACTGTGGCCGCGAACGGCCAAGCGGGTCCTGGACATCGTAGGGGCTGGCATCGTCCTTTTGCTGACCTCGCCGCTGCTGATGATTGCAGCAATCGCAATCAAACTTACTTCGCCCGGCCCAGTCTTCTTTCTGCAAGAGCGGATAGGCGTGAACAAGCGCCGCTTCAAGATCTTCAAATTCCGGACCATGATTCCAAACGCCGAGAAGATGATGGCTCAATTGGAGAAGCACAACGAGGCTGGGGGCCCAGTCTTCAAGATCAAGGACGATCCTAGGATTACGCCGATTGGCAAATTCCTGCGGCGCAGCAGCATTGACGAACTGCCCCAGTTGCTCAATGTTCTGAATGGCGATATGAGCTTGGTTGGACCCAGGCCACTTCCGGTCCGAGACTATGAAGGCTTTAACGAAGACTGGCAGCGCCGGCGCTTCAGCGTCAAGCCCGGCATCACTTGCCTGTGGCAGGTAAACGGGCGGAGCGGTATCACTTTCGATCAGTGGATGCTCCTCGATCTGCAATACATGGATGAATGGTCACTCTGGCTCGATTGCAAGATTCTGGCCAAGACGATCCCCGCTGTTCTCAGAGGCAGCGGTGCGGCCTGATGAGCACTCTTCAATCTCAGAATTCTGCACAACGGCAATGGGCGGAGACCCACAAGAGATGACAGATTCCACGCTCCCGCTCATCACGGCTGTGATTCCGACACGAGGGCGCGCCGATCTTGTCGTTCGTGCCATTCGCAGTGCGCTTGCTCAGACGTATCCCAAAGTTGAAGTAGTTGTAGTAATCGACGGCCCAGATGCTACGACCCTAGAAGCCCTTGAGGGTCTTGGGGAGCCGCGCCTGCGTGTGGTTGCGCTGGCCGAGAACGTGGGAGGCAGCGAGGCGCGGAACGTTGGCGTGCGCGCGGCGCAGGGGAACTGGATTGCGCTATTGGACGACGACGATGAATGGATGCCCGAAAAGCTCTCAAAGCAAATGGCAACGATGGCCAACACGGTCGCCCGGCACTGCCTGGTGACCTGCCGGCGTCTGGAACGACAACCTGGGTGCCCCGACATTCTGGCGCCGCGCCGGATACCGCATCCGGGCGAGGATGTCAGCGAGTACATGTTCTATTCCGAAGACAGCAGGAAGCACACGAGCGGGCCACAGACCTCCGGGTTTCTGGGAACCAGGGAACTCTTCCTGGACGTGCCATTCAGCAAAGGCCTCAAGTGCCATCAGGATTGGGATTGGTATTTGCGCGCGATGCACGATGACGCAACCGTGGCCGTCGCCATGGAAGAGCCGCTTTACATCATGTATGTGGAGCCGGAGAGGCCGCGAATGACTGAGCTTGCCAAGTGGGAACTATCGCTGGATTGGCTGGAGTCGCGCAAGCACCTGTTTACGCAGCGCGCATACAAATCCTTCCTGATTAATGAATGCATGTTTCGCTGCGAGGAGACGCATCATCGGGTACGGATTTTCCGCAAGCTCCTCGCCAGAGCACGGAACAGCGGCACGGTGCGAATCAGGGACTTGGTGGCGGCCGTGAAGTGGTACATGTTCAAGCCCTCTGTGCGGCCGCGCCTCACTCGCTGGGTCAGGCGCATGCAGGCGAGTCTGCGCGGCGCAGCACTCAGTTCCGCAATGGAAACGCCGCCAACAAAACAGGGGGTGCAAGGTTGAATCGCTCGCGCAAGATAGCCCTGGTTGACTTGAGTACCATGTTCACCGGCGGCCAGTCGTATATCAGGAACCTTGTCTCGCTCCTGCCCGATAATGCCGATCTGTGGCTGATTAAGCTAAGTCCAGAATTGTCCGTGGAACCGCGGATTAATGTTAGAACTGTGGACCTGGGGTTTGCACTGAAGTGGGGCAGACCCCTGCAGATCCCTATGACGATGATGCTGCTGGCATGGCTGAAGATCACCCGCGGCATCGACACCGTCTGGGTGAATGGCTATCCGGAAATAGCGCTCATGCCCTGGGCACGGTTGATCGGCTGCCGAGCCATTGCCACTCGCCATTTGACTTTGATTACCGATAAGCCAAAATGGCATTGGATACGCAACGGATGGCGTGTGCACTTTCTTTATGAACTTTTGGCTCCGACAGCGGACAAGATTTTCTGTGTCTCCGAAGCTGTAGCTGACAGTTTGAAGAAACGTGTTCGGCCAGAGAGGCTCACGGTGATTCAGAACTGGATTCCGGCTCTCCCTGAACCCGTGACACCGACGAACAATGGAGACAGACCGCTGCGGCTCCTGTTTGTCGGCAGACTGATGCGCTATAAGGGAGCGTTTCTGATCTTGGACGCCATGCGGCAACTCAATGCGATGGGCGGACTGAGCGGCCTGTCTCTGACGGTAGTGGGCGAGGGAGAGGAACGCGAGCCATTGGAGAAGGAGGCGACTAACTTGAATGTGAAGTTTGCCGGCTTTCATGCTGACCCGTCATCGTTCTACAAGCAGGCGGACGTCTTCGTCAATCCAACGCTGGGGCCGGAGGGTCTGCCTCTGGTTTCGCTGGACGCAATGTCGTACGGGCTGCCGTGCATCTTCAGCGATTTGCCGGTACACAAGGAGATCACACGGAATGGAACATCCGCGCTGCTGTTTGAAACCGGAAACCCGGAAGACCTGAGGAGAAGCATCCAATTGCTGCTGGAAACTCCTCAGTTAATCCACACGTTTGGACGTCTGGCACGCGAGACTGTAGAAGCCAACAACGGTCCTGATTTCGCCCGCCGGCGCTATGTGGAAGAACTGGGCCTATAGGTTGAAGCGCGCCCCTTACGAAGCCGCAATTGTCGATCGCGTCGGGAGGACGATAAACCGGCCTCCGACTGCCAGGCCAGAGAGGGCGACCACGATTGCGGAGTGCGAATGAATGAAAATAATCCAGTTGATCACGTGCATGGAAGCAGGTGGAGTGCAGCGAGTCGCCTACCTGCTGAAAAAGGAGCTTGACAATCGAAGATACGATTCCACAATCTGGTTTCTCTACACCAAGCGTCCCGCTTATGCGGGCGTATCGGGGATTCACTCGCTGATGGATCACCCACCCTCTCCCCTGGACTATCTCAAGATAATCATCCGCCTGGCCCGGATGATTCACAGGGAAAAGCCGGATGTCCTGATTACGCACACGTACTATTCCAACGTATTGGGGCACATCCTATCAACCGCGCTTGGCGTTCGATCTCGCGTTGCCGTGCAACACAATCCGGTCCACAGCTATCCACGCGCGGCGCGCATCGCCGACTCGTTGGTGGGGAGCATCGGGGTATACACAGCCAACGTTGCCGTTTCACAGACGGTGGCAGAGTCGTTGGCCCGATATCCGCGCTCCTATCGCGACCGTATAGAAGTTGTCTACAACGGTGTTCCATCGCCCCCGGAACCTGCTCCCCGCGACGTGACCCGACGGCGATGGAAGATCCCACTCGACGCAGCGGTTCTGGTCAACGTTGGACGATTCAGCGAACAAAAGAATCAAAGCTTTTTGATTCGACTTCTTGCTAGTAACAAAGATCTGCATCTGCTCCTGGTTGGCGACGGCGAATTGCGCGAGCAACTCCACAATCTACCCGTCCAACTCAACATACAGGATCGGGTGCATTTTACCGGCGAAGTGAGTCCCGACGAGGTAGCTTCGCTGATTTCCTGCAGCGACGTATTTGTGTTGCCGTCTCTGTTTGAAGCTGTTGGCCTGGTGGTGCTCGAAGCAATGGTGCTGGGAAAGCCGGTGGTGTCAAACGATATACCCAGCAGCAGGGAGTTTATCGGAAACGATGGAGTCATCGTAGACATTGCTTTTCCCGGCAAATGGTTAACCTCGATCCAGAATTTGCTGGATCGTCCTGAAATTGCGTCCGAGAGGGTGGCGCGTGCAATGGAAAAGGCGCGGCGGTTCACGGTCCCGAGAATGGCCGATGGATACGAATCGACGATGCTGCCGGTGGGCCCTCGAAGTCTTGTGCGAAGTGACGATTGAGGAGTGCGAATGCGAGTTGCAATTGTGGCCCCCTGGTACACAGACAACGGCGGCGCCGAGAAGGTGGATGGAGTTCTCGGCGAGCTATATCCGGACGCGGATATCTTCACCTTGTTTTTTTACGAACGGGGCATTCCAACGAGGCTTAAGGGTCGCCCCATTCAAGCCTCATTCCTGCAGCGAATTCCGGCGATCGATCGAGTGTACCAACCGCTGCTAAGGCTGCTCCCCTATGCTGTCGAATCGCTCAACCTGAGCGGATACGATCTGGTAATCACCTCCGATTGGGCCTGCATCAAGGGGGTCGTAACGGATCCGAAGACAGTCAATGTCTGCTATTGCCACACCCCCATGCGCCACATTTGGGACTTGTACCGAACCTACCTGGCCGAGGCCGCCCCGTGGCAAAGGCCAGGCTATGCATGGTCCACCAAGGCGCTACGCGAATGGGACTTCCAGGCTGCCCAACGGGTTACGCATTTTGCTGCGAACTCGAGGTATATCCAAAACAGGATTGAGAAGTACTACAGACGCAGTTCGGAAGTTATTTATCCGCCTGTAGAAACCAGCAAGGGATTCATCTCTCCCTCGGTCGAAGATTACTACCTGTCCGTGAGCCGCCTGAACCGGACCAAGCGGGTGGATCTTTTGATCCACGCCTGCAACCGTCTCAGGAGAAAGCTGATCATTTCCGGCGCGGGTCATGAAGAGAAGGCACTGAAGAGGATTGCCGGCGACACGATCGAATTCGCCGGACGCGTTCCGGACTCCGAACTGGGAGCGCTCTATGCCAACTGCCGCGCTTTGCTGTTCGCATCGGACGAGGACTTTGGCATTGTTTCAGTGGAAGCGCAATCCTACGGTCGCCCGGTGATTGCCTATGGGCGCGGCGGTTCGCTTGAGACGGTGCGGGTTGGGGATCCAACTCGCGGGCCCGATACCGGGGTCTTCTTCTCCGAACAGACTCCAGAGTCGGTTATCGACGGCATCCTGAGATTTGAAGCCAGGGAGGGCAAGTTCTTCCCCGAAGTAATCCAGAGACACGCGCACGATTTTTCCCAAGAGCAGTTCATTTGCCGCTTCCAGAAGTTTGTTGAAAAAGCGATGGGCCAGGAGAAGATCACCGTATGGAACTGACTGAAAGAATGGACAGAACGAATTTTCTTAGCCTGACGAATACATGGATACTTTGCGTGATTTTTCTGGTGTTCGCTTCAGTTTACGGATTCTCGTTTGAGCGCGGCAGCCTGAACTCGTTCACTGGCGTTGATATGCAGATTGCGGAGGCCCGTGATACGCAGCGCGACTCGGCCATTCTGGTCCAGAACGTTGCTGTTTATCTGCTGAGCGTGGCTTGTATCTTACCTTTTGTGAAACCGGTTTGGGCGCTCGCGCGACGAAACGCAATGTTGTTCTCGGTTGTCGGGTGGGCGATCCTGTCGGTCGCCTGGTCAGAGCAACCATCCACCAGCGCCGTCAACGCACTTCGCTTCGCTCTCAACGTGATGCTGGTGATCTTTCTATTTGAGCGCTATTCAGGAAACGACATCCAGAAGTTGATGATACTTGTGGGGTGCGTAGCGGCCGCAGGGAACATCATTATGGTGATTGCGTTTCCGCAGTACGGACTTCAGGTTCGGGGTTTGGCTGCATTTGGCGCGTGGGAAGGTATCTTCGGGCAAAAGAACCTTTGCGGCTTGGAGATGCTGGTCCTTCTGCTGCCAGCATTCTTCGTAAAACTGACAGGGATCTACGCCAAGGGCCTGCGCTTCGGCTACATTGCGATTGTGCTTGGGATCATCGTCATGACCCAGTCGGTCGGGGCGTGGGTTGTCACCGCGCTCTGCCTGTCCTTCGTGGCTCTGCTGAAACTAACAAGTCGCATGCCGGGGAAGGACACGGCAGTTATTGTCGCTGCGGTTGTCGCCCTTGTCCTCGCCGCGGGCGTGACTGCGCTCGCAAACTTCGATGCAATCATGTACGGACTAGGCAAGGATCCTACAATGACGGGGCGCACGGTACTGTGGAAGGGACTGGCACACATTGCCATGAATCGACCCATTCTCGGTTATGGGTATTCGGCGTTCTGGCGGGGATTGGACGGACCCAGCCGAGCCCTGGCGCTCGAGTTGAACTGGCATGGCCTGGGCGGCGCCGAAAGCGGCGTGATGGAAGTATGGCTGGAGTTGGGCATTGTGGGAGTTTTGCTATACGCCGCAATTTTCCTGCGCGCAGTGAGGGATGCCTTTTACTGCTTCGGGCACGGGGCTTCACCCGCCGCTCTTTGGTACATCTCGATCCTTTTCTATGTTGTCGCGACAAACATTGAAGGGGGGTCGCTGCTGATGCCATCGAACCTTATGTGTATTCTGCCGTTTGTCGCGTTCGTGGGTCTCAGGCGCGAAGTTCAGCTGCTGCGCGAAAGACAGACCGCATGAATGTCGTCGCAGCGGAGATTGCCAAGCTGCGGTCCAGTCCGATGGCTCGAAACGCCGGGTGGCTGCTTGCGGGGCAAGGGCTGGGCCTTGTGCTGCAAGCCGCTTATTTCATCATTCTTGCGCGGCTGCTGGGACCAATTCAATACGGCGTCTATGCTGGAGCCTTTGCGTTAGCCAGCCTGGCAGCGCAGTACAGCGCCTTGGGAACGGGCGTTGTGTTTCTTCGCTATGTCTCCTCGGACCATTCCGCCTTCGCGGTTTACTGGGGCAACATACTGACGGCAACTTCGGTGATCGGTGGAGCGCTGGTCGTGGTGCTTCATCTGCTGGGACCGCGATTGCTGAATCCGGCGAGCGCGGCCCTTGTGATGCTTGCTGCGATCGGCAACTGCGTTTGCGCCCAATTCACGATCGAGTCCGGCCGGGTCTTTCAGACCTTTGAGAAGATGCGTGTGACGGCCGCGCTGAATCTGCTGACCAACCTGGTAAGGACCGTGGCCGCCGCTTCAATGCTGGCGGCGATGCACCGGGCATCGGCATGGCAGTGGGCGCTGGTATCGACGCTGGTCTCTGCCCTGGCTGCATGCATTACCCTGGTGACCGTCACAGTCAGCTACGGCAGACCGAGGTTCGATGCGAAATTATTCGCCAGACGCGCCCCGGAAGGATTTGGATTTGCCGTAGCGATGTCCACTTCGTCGCTCTACAACGATCTGGATAAGACGATGCTGAGCCACTATGGAATGAACCAGGCGAATGGCATCTATTCCATGGCCTACCGCATTGTCGAAATTGCGACGATTCCGATTTTTTCCATCCGGGATGCGGCCATGCCGCGCTTTTTCAGGTTCGGTCGCGCCGGCATTGCGGCATCGGCCGACCTGTCGAATCGCTTGTTGCGACGCACGCTATCGCTGGGAGCGCTGGCCGCTCTGGTTATGTTCGTCGCTGCGCCGCTGATTCCGTATGTGGTGGGGCGTGGCTTTACAGAGGGCGTCGATGCACTGCGATGGTTGTGCCTGATTCCCCTCTTCCGCAGCATTCATCAAATGACGGGCTCCGCACTTGCCGGAGCAGGGATGCAGAACTATCGCACAGCAACTCAGTTGGCGGCTGCGACTCTGAACTTCTTTCTGAACCTCTGGCTGATTCCGACGTGGGGTTGGCACGGGGCGGCATGGTCAAGCCTGTGTACGGACGCCGCGCTCGCAGCCATGAACTGGGGAACCCTTCGCATTCAATTAGACAGGAGCGCCAATGCCTAGAATTGCTCGACGCGCCGCCGACTGCCTGCGCCATCCGGTGCGTACATTCCACTCCCTACGGTTGCGCGCCGATATCGCCAGGCTCGAACTGCGGAACCGCTTCAGCCACTCGCCGGTAGCGACAGGTAAACCGGGAGCCGTAGTTTCCCTGACGACTTACGGCAAGCGGGTTTCGGTGGCGCACCTGGCCATCGAGTCGATCGCGCGTGGCAGTGTTGTGCCGTCGCGTCTGATTCTTTGGCTGGATGACACAGCATTATTCGCCAATCCCCCGCAGCCGCTGCGCCGGCTGCAACAACGAGGACTGGAGATAAGGCTCTGCAAGAACTACGGACCGCACAAGAAATACTATTGCTACGTGGAGAGCGAGCAGGATTTCACCGACCCCCTGGTGACAGCCGATGACGACGTTATCTATCCGCGCTCCTGGTTAGCCGGATTGGTCGACGCCTACCAGCAGTTTCCGCAGTACGTAAACTGCTATCGCGCACGGGTGATGACCCTGCGTGACGGAGTGATCGCCTCCTATCGCGACTGGCCGCTGTGCGATTCGACGAAGCCCGATTTCAAGACCATGGCCACCGGCGTGTCGGGAGTGATTTACCCGGGCGCAGTGCTGAAGGAGTTGAAACGTGCAGGGCTTGGCTTTGAGTCCCGTTGTTCCAGGAACGACGATCTGTGGCTGCATGTGCACGCCGTCCGATCCGGGTTCCGAATTCGACAGATACAGCCGGACGCAATCCATTTCCCGATTATTCCGGGAACGCACGAGACTGCGCTTTACGTGGAGAACTATGCGCAGGGCGACGGCAACGACCGGCAGATCGCCCTCGTGTACGAGACCCGCGATCTAGAACTCATCGAAGGCAAAGCAGTGGCAGCTCACGCCTGAATCACTACCGGCCGAAGGCTGGTGGACTTAGCCCTACTGACGAGAACTTAAAGCAATTCTTCCGGTTGGAGATTCAAGCCGATGCCTGCCTCATATCCCGAAACGCGACAAGAGACCGCGTCCATTTTCACGACGGAACGTGGACTTTCGGCCAACCACCGCAAGGACATCGATGGACTGCGCGCCATTGCAGTGCTGGCCGTTCTCGGTTTTCATTGCGGAATACCGTGGCTTCGCGGGGGATTCATCGGCGTAGACATTTTCTTTGTGATCTCCGGCTATCTCATTTGCTCCATCATTTACCGGGATGTGCGGTCGGACACCTTTAGCATAGGCCGCTTCTACGAGCGCCGCTGCAAGCGCATTCTTCCTGCTCTTTCCGTCGTTTTGTTGTGCTGCGTGACCTTAGCCATCCTTGTCATGTCGCCCGTGGAGACGCGCCGTCTCGGCAATAGCGCCCTCGCTACCGGACTGTCGGCTTCCAACTTTCTGTTCTGGAGTCAGAGCGGATATTTCGATGCAAGCTCGGGCTTGAAGCCCCTTCTGATGACCTGGTCTCTCGCAGTGGAAGAACAATTCTACTTTGCCTTTCCGCTAATCATGCTCTTGCTGCGTCGCAAGTCCAGGCGCAGTCTCCTGGCGATCCTGGGCATTCTCTGTGTTCTGTCGCTGTCTGCATCGTTGATCGCGGAGTTCACTTCCCCTTCGATGAACTTTTATTCGCCCTTCACACGAGCGTGGGAGCTGGGGGCTGGCACTCTGCTGGCGATTTGGCAGTCCGGAAAACCGAAGCTTGCAAATCGGGCTACGTGGAAAGCTGACGCAGGGGGCGCAATTGGTCTGCTGTTGATCGCAGGACCGATCTTCTGGTATCTTCCGGAGACGCGATTTCCGGGCTACGAAGCCATCCCTCCCGTGCTTGGGGCTGTGTTGGTACTTTTATCCGAAGGCGGTCGAGCCAACCGCATCCTTTCCTTTCCATTGCTTGTGGGCGTCGGGCTGATCTCTTACTCGCTGTATCTTTGGCATTGGCCTCTGCTCAGTTTTGCGCGGGTAATGAGCGCTCATCCCCTGCATCCTCGAACAGTGGCCATCCTGATGACGATCGCATTCGCGGGAGCCACGGCTTCGTACTTCTTTGTCGAGAAGCCGTTTCGGGCAAAGACTGCTGCGCCAACCTCCACCGTACTTCTCGCGTATGCAGCTCTTGTGGTGGTTCTCGTCGGAATGGGCGGCGTTCTCTCCCTCACGCGGGGTCTGCCTGGCCGCGTGCCCGAGTTGACCAAGGTCGAGTTTCGGGCGAACCTCGACCGCGGCCATCCCTGTATGGCCTATCGTGTGTCCGATCTGAGTTCCTTCTGCCTTCCGCCAGCCCGCGAAACGAAACCGGCTTTCGCGCTTCTGGGTGACAGCCACGCAGAAGCGATCTCCAATCAAATGCGCGTTGAGTTGGCAAGAAGCGGATGGCAGTTGGTGGCCATCATTCATGGCAGATGCGCACCAACAAGAGGAATGACCCGCTGGGTTACGCCGGAAGAGACGAACGCCTGCCGCGCGTTCAACCGCGACGCACTGAGTTATGTTGTCAAGCGCGCAGACATCCGGGTGGTGGCGCTTTTAGCCGGATGGGGCGGGCGAGTTTATGTGCCGGACAAACTGAACGGATCGCCTTCGGCGCAAAGCAGCGAGCAGAACACTGCAAATCTGAAGTCCGGAGTGGAGAGTGAAATCGCGGCCCTTGAAGCTGCCGGAAAGCGCGTGATTCTCATCGACGACTATCCGGAATTCAGCTTCGATCCGGTCGAGTCGGTTCGCTATAGGCAGATGCCTCTGCGGCGCGCTCTCAATCGGTTCCTCTTGTCGGACGAGCCGGAGCAGTGGCAGAGCACCAGCGAGGATGCGTCTTTGGAGTTGATACCATCCAGGCGCGCGACATCAACGGAGTTCGCTGAAATCGCGAAGTCGGATCCGAAGCTAACGCTTGTGTCTTTGAAAGACGAGTTCTGCCACGATGCGCGGTGCTACTTCGCCAATGGGGCAGACCTCTACTATTTTGATGCCGATCATCTAAGCGACCTGGGCGCCATGCATGTCATGCCGCTATTATTCAAAACCATCGAAGGCAAGTGAGAAACTCAAATCCCGTACGAACCTGCGGCGCCGATAGGGACAGCCCAATTTCATTCATCCGCTGTAGCCCGTGGCACGGAGGATTTGCTTGCAAATACCAAAGCACATTGCGCAATTCGATTATTTGCGCGGCATTGCAGTATTGACGGTGATGCTGTTTCACGCAAGCCACGGTGTGCAAGCCTTTCCGATGCGGCAGTACGTCTCTTTCGGATGGGCGGGCGTCGATTTGTTCTTTGTACTCTCGGGTTTTCTTATTACAGGCATTCTGGTGGACACGCGCGAACAGAAACGCTACTTCACCAACTTCTACGCACGGCGCATTCTGCGCATCTGGCCGCTCTACTTTGCGCTGTTGGGCGTGATGTTCGTTGCCGCTCCCGCACTTCTGCCTCGCTGGAGCGCATCTGCGATGGAAAGCGCCAAGCCTGCGTGGGTCTTTGTACTGTTTCTGCAGAACCTCTACATCGGCCGCGGCCTTGCCGGCCCTCTCGGCCCAACCTGGTCGCTGGCGATCGAAGAGCAGTTTTATCTGGTTTGGCCGTTGCTGATTTGGTGGCTACCGCGCAAGTCCATTCAGCGATTCACCGCCGCTCTCGTCATCTGCTCGCCGCTGCTGCGGCTTGGCCTGGAACTGGGCCATGTCCACATGTCGTTTTACTACAACCCGCTCACGCGTCTGGACGGCCTGGCGGCGGGCAGCTTCCTGGCGATCTGGCTGCGCGATGCAAAAGCAGTTACGGTGAAGCGCTGCGCTCTCGCGGTTCTGCCGATCGCGCTTACCGGCGCTCTGCTGCTGGGTGACAAGCCTTGGATCTTCTTTTCATGCATCTCGATCACAGCCAGCGCAATCGTCAGTCTTTCGTTTTTCGTCACTCTCCGCAGCCGGCTCGTTCTCTTCACCGGCCGCATTAGCTATGGCTTGTACCTGATCCATGCGGCAGCGTTCGGTGCGGCGACAAAGCCGGAGTTGAGACGCTATTATCCGCAGTCGCCGCTCTTCAACGACGTTACTTACCTGGTTGTAGGATTCATCCTGTCCTACTTCCTTGCGTGTCTCTCGTGGTTCTTCTTTGAAAGTCAGATTCTGCGGGCCAAGACGTGGTTCACTTCGTCGCCTGCACCGAAGCACTCCATGCGCCATCCAGAAATTGCACAGGCATCCCCGCCAACGGGCGTGCCTGACCTTATTGGCGCCAGCCCTTCAGCAACCTTGCCCCAGTAACAATCCAACAGGGCCACGCAACCAGGGAGGTGAGCGTGGATGACTGAGCGTTCCTCAGGCCGGGCGCCGCTGCGATGAATTGGGGTTGTTGAAACACGTTTGCCACCGCGCCCCTCTTGTTAGCCGTTGCGCCCGGCACTTGGAACTCACTTCACAGTTACCGGGCGCATATCCGAATTGCACTGAAATCAGAGATCGTAGTTCTCCAGCAAGACGGGCGTTTCTCCTACGGTTACCTGCGATGGCAGGGCGTTCAAGTTGTTCTGCCAGTCGCGATAGAGGGCCAAACCGAAGGTTTCCGGAACCGGAACGGTGATATCCGTCCCCGTGCTGCTCCAGACCATCCATCCGTCATAACCGTTCGCGCGTTGCAACTCACATGCCCAAAGGCCGTTGACATACTCCTGGCAACCAGTGAGCGTCGCTCCGGTAAGCCAGCTCTCAATGACTCCGTAGGCTTGCCCTGGAGCCGTTACCTGACTCGTGGGCATCTGAGGATTGGCGCACCATGGCGCTTCCCACAGAGTCCCCCAACCACAGTTATCGTATGCGTACCAGGTGAAGCGCGATACGCCCACCGCGGCCTGCACGACATGATAGCGCATAAGCCACGCAGCCTGGTCCTGGTCAACCGATGTGAACACACCCCAGCTGGCTTCCGTATTCCACAGGGGAAGACCGGCAAGACCATAGTTCCCGAGGGTCACGTCGAGCGACTGAACATCGCTGGCTATCTGCTCAGGGTTCGTGTCGCCGTAGCCGTGGAACGAGGCGACATCCGCATAGGGGTATTGCGCACCTGCGCCGGACATGTAGGAACTTAGCCAGCTCAGGTTGGCAGCGGTTACGCGGCTGATCGACGGCATGATGACCTGGTTCGGATTTGTGCCGCCGTTGGGCGCGCAAACTCCGTTTGTGCAACCGCAATTAACAGGATTCTTCGCAATTGAGTACAAGTCCTGCGCAACCGCCAGCAGTTGGGCATTCGTGCCATCCCAGTAAGCACTGCTGTTCGCTTCATTCCATGTCTCGTAGTACTTGATTTTTCCACAGTAACGCTGGACCATCTGTGTTGCGAAAGCGTCAAATGCCGGCATGTTAGGAGCACCGCACGATCCGACCCCTTCTCCGCCGGTACAAGGGTCGGTCGGATTTGCGGATGCCCATACTGGCACTTTTCCGAAGGTGAAGATGAAATCGGTGACGCCACTCGCTTGAGCCGCGGGAATTGCGGTGTCCAGACGAGACCAATCGAACTGCCCGCTTGTAGCTTCTATGTCCGCCCATGCCACGACATCCCAGAACCGAAGTGTGGAAATCGGAAATGCCGGGAACGGCGTTGCGGAGTGATGGATCGTCATGCCAAAATAGCTGGCCGGAATGGCCGCTGTTGGATTCGGCGGGATGAACGTGGTGACTAGCGGGCTTCCAGAGTAAGAGAAAGCTCCCGTCGACGATCCGGTGCCGCTGAGGGAAACCGTCGCTGTACTGCCGGTGGTCGAGTTGCTGGCAATCGTCAACTGGCCGGTTGCCACTCCTGCCGCGGTGGGAGCGAGTTGGATGCTAATCGTGGCGGATTGTCCCGGGCTCAACGGAATCGGGAATGTGGTTGGCGCCATGGTAAAGCCGGTGCCGGTAACGGTCGCCCCGCTTACCGTTACAGTGGCCAGACCCGTGGATGTGAGTGTAACCATCCGCGTCGTCGTTACATTGACAGGAACGTCCCCGAAGGCCACGCTGGCCGCGCCGATGCCCAGGGTTGGTAGCGCCGCATTCAACTGCAAGGTGAAGGTATCGGTAACGGGTCCCGCACACGCAGTCAGGATCGCCGTCTGGGCAGTAGAGACTGCGGTCACATTCAACGTGAACTGCGTGCTGGATGTGTTCGGCTGCACAAACGCCGCGGTCGTCGTCGTCACGGCGGCATTGTTGCTCGAGATGCCGACTCTCAAGCCGGCGGCGGGAGCTGGCCCACTGAGCGTCACCGTGCATACGTCCGTGCCCGTTCCGCCCATCGACGCACTGGCGCAAGTGAAGGCCGAAAGAATGGGAAGTCCTGAACCGCTGAGCGGAATCGTGGCGGTGGGGTTGGTGGAAGAGTTGCTGGAAACGGTCAACTGACCGGTTTCCACACCCAGCACGGTGGGATCGTATTGCAATATGATGGTTGCCGATTGACCCGGATTCAAGGTTACCGGGAATGCCCCTTGCGTCATGCTGAAGTCCGCGCCCGTGACAGTAGCAGCGCTTACGGTTACCGGCGCCGTGCCGGTGGAGCTGAGCGTGACAGTCTGGGTCGCAGGCGAGTTATCCGACACGCTCCCAAAGGCTACGCTGGCCACGCTGATGCTCAAAGTCGGAACGGGCACAGTCAACTGCACGGTAAAGGTCTTGGTTACCGGCCCCGCGTTCGCAGTCAAGATCGCTGTCTGGGCAGTCGTAACCGGCGTTACATTCGCAGTGAACTGCACGCTGGTTGTGTTTGCGTGCACCAGGGCCGCGGTGGTCGTCGCCACGGCAGCGTTGTTGCTCGATATGGCTATCCTCAAACCGGCGGCGGGAGCTGGCCCACTCAAGGTCAAGGTGCACAGGTCGGTTCCGGTTCCGCCCATTGACGCGCTGGCGCATGTGAAGCCGCTAAGAACTGGAAGTCCTGAACCGCTGAGCGGAATCGTCGCGGTGGGGTTGGTGGAAGAGTTGCTGGAAACGGTCAACTGACCGGTTTCCGCGCCCAGCACGGTGGGGTCGTATTGCACCGTGAGGCTAGTCGTTTGGCCGGCGTTCAGCGTGAGTGGAAACGTCCCCGAGGTCATGCTGAAGTCTGCACCGGTCACCGCGGCCGCGCTGATCGTTACGGGCCCGGTACCCGTGGAGCTGAGAGTGATCACTTGCGTTGCAGGCGTGTTCTCCGACACGCTGCCAAAGGCCACGCTCGCCACGCTGATGCTTAGAGTCGGAACCGGCACATCCAACTGCACTGTGAAGCTCTGCGTGACGGATCCAGCATTCGCACTCAGGGTCGCCTTCTGGGCAGTTTTGACCGGCGTCACATTAGCCGTGAACTGTACGCTCGTTGTATTGGCGTGTACCAGCGCCGCGCTTGATACCGGCACCGCTGCATTGTCGCTCGACAGGCCAACCCTGAACCCGGCAGCAGGAGCTGGCGCACTGATCATCGCGGTGCACAATTCTGCACCCGTTCCGGTCATCGTCGCGCTGCTGCAACTGAAGCCCGTCAGTGCCGGGGGCGTCTGTGCTGCGGCACCGGTACCAGTCAGGTTGACGACCGTTGCGCTGGTTGAAGCGCTAGTGGTGATTGCCACCTGTCCGGTCGCCAGCCCTACGACAAGCGGTCCGAAGCTGACATTGAAATTGTGACTGCCGCCTGCCGGAATCGAAACGGGAAGCGCATTCTGCCCGGCGATGGAGAAGGACTGGCCTGTTACACCAACCTTGCTCACGGTTATCGGTGTTGATTTGGAGTTCACCACAGAAATGGAGGCGCTGGCGCTTTTCCCGACGGCAACGCTACCTAGATTGACCGTACTTGGCGACACCGAAACAGTTTGCAGCGTGAACCTTTGCGACGCATAAGCAACGCAACCGAAGAATGCGAGGCAAAGAGCGAAGCCTGACAGCAGCACAGACCGCGCCCGAAGTAGGCTGAAAGGATGGGACTTAAGACGGGATTCGCGAGATTGGCATGGCCGTGCAGGCGCGCTCTGACCAGCGGAATGGAGTCCTGTGAGCTTAAGAATGGTACGAAACAATAATGGCATGAGGATCAATCTCTCCTGTATTCAAAGAGCAACTCGCATCCGAACTCGCGATCGTCCCTTCAGTTATCGGAAAGCGCACTTAGCCTCTCTAGGCCGTTAAGCCAGCGCGGCAGCTAGTTTGCGTTACTTTAGTGTTTGCAGTTTGTTACCGATCTATCATGTGTATTTTCAACGATTTACGTTTGACGGCTTGAAACTAACTGTAATCATTGCAACGCGCACCCAACGAATTTTCGCAAGATAACTCAGATTTGCCTCACGGGTAAGCAGTCGCTCGCTCCCGAGTTCCAGCCATTGCGGCCCGGTTTTACGTACCGACTCGATGTTGACCGGCTTGTTTTCACTGCCGTAATCACCCGCGGGCAACCGCGAAGGAGACAGCAAGCAAATGTCAGAACCAATTTCTATCTGCGTGATAGGGTCCGGGTACGTGGGGCTCGTAGCATCGGTTTGTTTTGCGGAAATGGGCCACCAAGTCACCTGCGTCGACAACGACGAATCGAAGGTGAGGACATTGTGCGACGGCGGCGTACCCATTTTCGAACGTCACCTGCCAGAGCTGTTGGCCAAACATCTCAACCGGTCAGTGGAGTTCACGACCGATCTGGGACGATCGGTCGAACGCAGTCAGGCGATTTTCATCGCTGTCGGTACGCCGCAAGGCGAGACCGGCGCTGCCGACTTGTCTTTTGTCGAAGCTGTCGTATCGGAGATAGCCCGCACCATTGACGGATACAAGGTGATTGTGGAAAAGAGCACGGTGCCGGTCTACACGAATGAGTGGATCGGCCGCGTTCTTGACCGTCACGGAGTGAATCCCAGCAGCTTTGACGTTGTTTCGAATCCCGAATTTTTGCGCGAAGGTTCGGCGATCATCGACTTTCTGCATCCCGACCGCATCGTGGTGGGCGCCAGTTCGGAGCGCTCGTCGGACCTGCTGCGGCGCATCTATGAACCGCTCACCAGCGGGACATACTATGCCCGTCCGGATGCATTGCCGGGGACATGCAACGCTTTCAATCCAGCGCGCTTGTTGGTCACATCTCCGCAAAGCGCTGAGATCATCAAGCACGCCTCCAACGCGTTCCTCGCGCTGAAGATCTCCTTCATCAACGCGGTTGCGCGCCTTGCCGAGAAGGTCGATGCGGACATCGAGGACATTGCTGCCGGCATGGGGCTGGACAGCCGTATTGGGCCCAAGTTCCTGCGCGCGGGACTCGGCTACGGCGGCTCATGCTTCCCCAAGGACGTGGCGGCCTTCCACCGTGTGGCAGAGCAGGAAGGCGTGAACTTCGGACTTCTCCAGGAGGTGAGAAACGTCAACGCATCGCAGAAGGGCGCCTTCGTCGATAAGGTGCGGGCTGCGCTGTGGACACTGCGCGGGAAGCGGTTGGCGGCCCTCGGCCTTGCTTTCAAAGGTGGCACGGACGATATTCGCGAGTCGCCGGCCATTGATGTGATTCGGGATCTTCTGGAAGCCGGCTCCACGGTCACAGCCTACGATCCGGCCGGAATGGGGCGCGCCCAGGAAGTGCTGGCGCCCTCGGATAGGCTCTCATATGTTTCCGACGCCTACGAGGCGGCAAAGGATGCGGACGCGGTCCTGATTCTGACCGACTGGAAAGAGTTTGCCGAACTCGATCTCCATCGACTCGGTGAGGCAGTCCGCTTTCCCATCGTCATCGACGGAAGGAATCTCTACAAGCCAAAGGTGATGCTCGAACACGGATTCACCTATATAAGCGTGGGGCGCCCACCCAGCTACCACGAGCAACAAAAGAAGGAGCGCATGTTTGCGTAAGCGGCAATCCCTCTGGAATCGGGACGCAGATCAAGCCGCGGATCAATTCGATCTTAGCGGCCCCCAAAGCAATTCTCGGAGAACAGACTCTTGACGATGCGCGTATTGGTCACCGGCGCGGCCGGATTCCTTGGATCTCACCTGACGGACCGCCTGTTGAGCGAGGGCCACTCCGTCATCGGCGTTGACAACCTATCGACCGGTGACGCCGGGAACCTGGCCCATTTGGAACGGGAGCCACGCTTCAGCTTTGAGGAGTGGGACATTTGCGAGCCTTTCGGACTGCGGTTCGATCCGGGTCCTGTCGACTACGTGTTCAACTTTGCTTCGCCGGCCAGTCCGCCGGAGTATCTACGCCTGGCCATCGAAACGCTGCGCGTCGGTTCCGTCGGCACCGAGAACGCACTGAAGCTCGCCCAGCGTCACGGAGCCGGCTTTCTGCACGCCTCCACCTCGGAATGTTACGGCGATCCACTCGAACATCCGCAGGCGGAGACCTACTGGGGCCATGTGAATCCGGTGGGTCCTCGGTCGGTCTACGACGAAGCGAAACGCTATGCGGAAGCCCTGGTGATGGCCTACCATCGATTCCACGGCTTGGATACGCACCTGGTCCGCATCTTCAACACCTACGGGCCGCGGCTGCGCCCCAGCGACGGCCGAGTCATTTCCAACTTCATGATGCAGGCTTTGCGCGGCGAGCCCCTGACGATCTATGGAGATGGCAGCCAGACCCGCAGCTTCTGCTATGTCGACGATCTGATTGACGGAATTCTGCGCCTCTCCCGCTCCAGCGAACATATGCCAGTCAACATCGGCAACCCCAACGAGTTCACGGTTCTGGAATGCGCGCAGGCGGTGCTCGAAGTCACGGAATCGGACAGCGAGTTGCGATTCGAGCCTCTGCCACAGGACGACCCCACGCGCCGCCGCCCGGATATTACGTTGGCCCGGACTCTGCTCGGATGGGAGCCGCGCGTCGGTTTGAAAGAAGGGCTGGAACGATCGCTTGAGTTCTTCAGCGGCAAGTTGGAGAGTCGCGCCGCATAACTCGGAGACCTCCGACTGGGTCTTCCAGAATTTTGCAACTCCGGTGCGTTCAAAAAAGAATCCACTTGGTTCCCTACAGTGATCCAAGTAGCAGGTGGAACAGTCACATCCCAAATCTTCCCAGTACGAGGTTTCAATGGACGACGCGCAAATTTATTCACGACTGACAGAGATTTTCGAGGATGTCTTTGACGATGAAATCAAGGTTGTTCCCGAGCTGTCCGCAAAGGACGTGGACGGCTGGGACAGCCTCTCCCACATTCGTCTTCTTCTCACCATCGAAAAGAAGTTCAACATCAAGTTTTCCACCTCCGAGATCGGCAAACTCGAAAACGTTGGCGATTTAGCTGCCCTCATCAAGAAGCGGACCTAAGGCAGGCTCTTGTCCCCTTCCCCATTCATCTTTCCCTAAATCGAGGAGGAGATTTTGTCGGCGAATCTGCTTTATTCGCAGTTGCAGTGGTTGCCCCGGCCGCCCCAGGATGTGTCACAACTTTTGAAATCGCTGAAAGATGCAGACGCTCCGGGAAGTGCATTTCGCTCGATCGCAGCGCATGCGTTGGATCTGAATCAACAGACAAAGCTAGCCAAGGCAATCGACAAGGCGCGCCAGGAGGGGCGATCACTCGATCCGCTGATCCCCTTTCGTCTGGCTGTACTCAGCAATGCGACGATCGACCTGATTGTGCCGGCGCTGATTGCAAGTGCTGCACGGCACGGCATTGCTCTTGAAGTGATTCAACCTTCCTATGATCAGGTCGCTCAGGAGGCATTCACTCCGGATTCGAAGGTCAACACTTCGAATCCCGATGCTGTCCTGTTTGCGATTGATTATCGAGCGTTGCCTCTGAAGCTCTCCCTCGGAGATCCCGAGGCATCTTTGGCGACGGTGCAGGGCGTGCTTGGATACCTGCAGGCATTGCGCACCGGAATCAAGGCAAACTCCAACGCGGTTTGCATATTTCAGTCGTTTGCGCCGCCCGTCGAACAGCTTTTCGGCAGCCTGGATCGTGCGCTTCCTGGAACCATGCGGAACCTCATCGACGCCGTCAATCGAGAGCTCTCGGCATTTGTTATTAGCTCCGGCGACGTGCTGCTCGACGTAGCTACGCTGGCGGAATCGGTCGGACTCGCTGAATGGCACAACACGCCGTTGTGGAATCTTGGCAAGTTTGCGTTTTCGGATGAATTGATTCCGCTTTATGGCGAGCACGTCGCGCGCACCATCGCGGCCATTCGCGGCAAAAGCCGCAAGGTCTTGATTCTCGACCTCGACAATACCGTGTGGGGTGGCGTGATCGGAGATGATGGCCTGATGGGCATCAAGGTGGCCCAGGGGGATGCGCGGGGCGAAGCTCACCTTGCGGTGCAACGCCTTGCGCTCGACCTGCGGAAGCGCGGAATCGTCCTTGCCGTTTCCTCGAAGAACACCGACGAGATCGCCCGATCACCGTTTGAAAAGCATCCTGAGATGCTGCTGAAACTCGACCATTTCGCGGTGTTCCAGGCTAACTGGCAAGACAAGGCCACCAACATTCAGGCCATCGCAGAGGAACTCTCGCTAGGCCTCGATGCAATGGTGTTTCTTGATGACAACCCCGCGGAGCGCGGCCTGGTGCGCAAGTTGCTGCCTCAGGTTGCCGTGCCGGAACTTCCCGAAGATCCCGCGTGGTACGCGAGGACGCTTGCCGCGGCCGGCTACTTTGAAGCGATCGCCTTCGCAGACGAGGATCTGAAGCGCGCAGGCTTTTACCAGGACAACGCCAAGCGCGCCACGTTGCAGAAGCAGATTGGCGGAGTGGACGCATACCTAGCTTCGCTCGATATGGCGATCACGTTTCAGCCATTCGACGAAACGGGAAGAGCGCGCATCGTCCAGTTGATCAACAAGTCAAATCAGTTCAACCTCACGACGCGCCGCTACACCGAACCGGAAATCGCCGAGGCGGAGAATGATCCTTCTGTCTTCACGCTTCAAGTCCGTCTGGCGGATATCTTTGGCGACAACGGAATGATCAGTGTGGTCATTTGCCGCCCAGGAGAAGACGGCGTATGGGACATCGATACATGGCTGATGAGTTGTCGCGTCCTGGGGCGCAAGGTAGAGCAAATGGTTCTCCGCGAAATTCTCGAGCACGCACGCGCCGCAGGCATTCAGAAGTTGACTGGCGTCTACAAACCGACCGATCGCAATGCTCTGGTCATTGAGCACTATGCGAAACTCGGCTTCACGAAATCGGCAGAGGATGAGTCGGGACAAACGCGCTGGGAGTTGATTGTTGGGAACGCAGAGACTGAGAGTGCGCCGATGAAGGTGATCTCGAAGGGACTTGCTGGTGCGCGCGAGGGAGTGCTGGCATGAACAAATCGTCAGCAAGCTCCCTCGAATCTGCGCCTGAAGAGAAGATTCCCACGCGGGATTGGATTCTTCTTCCTCTCCTCAGTGTCGTGACCATCATTTTCCTTGCATGTTCCACAGAATTGCTCGGGCGATGGGTTCTTCCCGCTTCGAAAACGCTGGCGGAAGACTGCATGGTATCCAACGATACTGCGACCGGTATGCGGGGAATCCCCAACGCCGTGTGCTGGGACAGGGTCCTCGACGGCGAATGGACGGAGTACAAATTCAATAGCAGCGGCTATCGTTCCGATGTCGACTTTGGGCCGAAGCCTGAAGGAACCTATCGAATCGCGATGGTGGGAACATCCTTTGCAGCCGGCCTGCGGGTGCCAGTCAACGAGACCTTCGCAGCGACACTGCCGGCGGAGCTTTCTCAACGTACGGGGCGCAAAGTCGAACTCTACAACGAGGGCATTGTGCGCCGGCTGCCGGACGTCATCGCGGAGCATTTCAATGAGGTCCTGAAGGTCAAGCCGGACATGATCCTCTGGATCGTGACCCGCTCGGATGTTCAGAGCACTGCGATGATTCCAAAGTTGCAGAACAACGCCAAGTTTGAGGCGGAGAACATGTTTCAACGGAACTGGCGGCTCTTGAAGTCCGAGCCGTTCGGAACCGCCGTCGTCGACATTTTCAACTACACCCATACATCGACGATGCTTCGCCACTACCTGTATCAGAGCCAGTATCTGTATGTGAAGTCCTACCTGATGGCGGACGACCACGAAATGGGCTACCTGCGCGCGCAGCCAAGCGCGGAATGGCAAAAACGGCTCCATCAGTTCGATGTCGATGCAGCGGCCCTGACGAATGAAGCCAGGAAGGCAGGCATCCCGTTGGTGGTGGTTTATCTGCCCAGGGGTCAGCAGGCAGCAATGATCTCAATGAATGACTGGCCGCAAGACTATGACCCATTCAAGCTCGACGACGAATTGCGATCTATCATTGAGCGTCACGGCGGAATCTACCTCGATATCCTTCCGGATTTCCGCACCATCCCCCACCCCGAGCGCGGATTCTATCGCGTTGAAGGCCATCCGAATGCCCAGGGGCACGCGCTTATTTCGAATCTCCTGGCCAAAGAACTCACCGGGGGTGCAGTGCCGGAACTCCGGGCTGCCGACCAGCCGCAAACGAATTTGGCGCAAAGGAGATAAGGATGGACACTGCCTCATTCCAGTTTGTGGCCTTCGGATTGGCTGCCGCGGTGATCAGCAATTTCAGCCGGTCCCGCGTCTGGCGATCGGCCGTGCTGCTTGTGGCCAGCAGCGTATTTCTCGCACTTCTGTCGCAGCACCTTCTGCTCTTTGTGCCTCTCATCGGTTTCCTGGCCCTCGGTTACATTGGGCTGATCCTGCTTGAGCGCGGCTGGTCGAAATTTTCGGTTTGGAGCATTCTCGCGACTCTTCTCGCTTACGCGTGGCTGAAGAAATATTCTTTCCTGCCCGAGGGCACGTTTATCCATGCGCCTTACTTCACCCTGGGCCTCTCTTATATCTTCTTCCGCGTTCTACACCTGCTGATTGAAGCAGGGGACGGCGAAGAGAAGCGACACATTGGCCCGTTCGCCTACTTGCTCTACACGCTCAACTTCACCACATTCGTCTCCGGTCCCATTCAGCGCTACGACGATTTTGCCCGCGACCAGTTCACCGACGAACCGATCTCTTTGGGACCACGCGTGATCGGGCTCCAGATGGAGCGCATCGTGCGCGGCTTTTTCAAAGTGAATGTGCTGGCGATGCTGCTTCACATGGTGCATGAGGATGCGCTGGCTCAAATATCCCAGCAATTCGCCGGATCAGCCAAACTGGTTTCCGCTGCTGAACTGGTGCTCGTGTACCCGTTGTTCCTCTACGCCAATTTCTCTGGCTACATCGACATTGTGATTGGATTGGCGCGGCTCATGCGCGTGCGCCTGCCCGAGAACTTCGACCGCCCATTCGCGTCCTCCTCCGTGCTGGATTTCTGGAACCACTGGCACATGACGCTTTCGAATTGGTTCAAGACCTATGTGTACAACCCTTTGCTGCTGGCCTTGATGCGGCGCATCTCGTCGATCACTGCGGAACCGTTCCTGGGAGTGTTCTGCTTTTTTGTCACGTTCTTCCTGGTCGGCGTGTGGCACGGACGCACTTCGGAGTTCCTGGTCTTCGGTTTGCTCACGGGCGGCGGGATTTCGCTCAACAAGCTGTGGCAGATAGAAATGTCTCGCATCCTCGGGCGAAAGGGTTACAAGGAGTTGGCAAAGAACCCTGTATACAGGGCATTCGGACGCGGCCTGACGTTCAGTTGGTTCGGCTTCACACTCTTCTGGTTTTGGGGTGAGTGGCAACAGCTCGATCGCGTGTTTGCCGCTCTGGGAGCGATGCAATGGCTCGGCGTCGTGACCGCAGCGTGGCTGTGCGCGACAGCGATTCTGGCGCTGTGGGAATGGCTGCGCTCTTCGCTCTGGTCAGCTGAAGCTGCGAGCCGCCCAGTTCTTACCAGCCGCTATGCGCTCGTTGTCTATGCGTCTGCGCTGGGCGCTACAGCGCTTGTCATCACCGTTTTGCTCAATCAGCCCGCACCCGGCATTGTCTACAAAGCGTTCTAGCGGATCGGTTGCCGCTTTGTTCTCCGATGAGTTGTAAGGCCGCCAAAGCACGACATCTGTCTGCACTTGGCAACGGTTCAATGGAGGGAACCAATTGACGACGCTCGCGCAGCGATTGTTTAGTTCACTGGACCAGGATCACTTTGCATCCATCTCGGGAGATCACAACCCCATGCACATGGATGCACTCCAGGCAAGGCGCACGCAGGCGGGAGCGCCTGTGGTGCATGGGGTTCATCTGCTCCTTTGGGCTCTCGAATCGCTCGCAGCCGCTCAGCACGATCTGCCTAAGATGCGCCGAATCCGATGCGACTTCAGCAAGTTCGTCTATGTGGGCGAGCGAGTCGATGTAGAGCTTCTATCGGAGGGCCCACGAGGAACGCGATTGAGCATTTCCGTTGATCATTCTCCAAGAGCAAAAGTTGTGATCGACTTTGGCGGTGCCGTGGAGGAGTGCCCGAGTTGGTCCGCTGAGCCGCTGGAGACGGTCGCCTCTCCCTCTCATCCTTTGAATCCGAGCTTCGATGATTTGAGCGAACGAACCGGCCGGATCTCATTTCAAATGACCGGAGAGCAAGCCGCAGACGCCTTCCCTTGTGCCACGAGATGGCTTGGCGCAAAGCGCATTGCGTCCCTGGCGGCAACCACGCAATTGGTTGGAATGGTATGCCCCGGATTACATTCCATCTACAGCGGTCTGACAGTCGCCGCCTGCACTGAATCTCACTCCGGCGCCGGACTCGCCTTTCGCGTGACCGAAACAGATCCACGATTCAACTCGATCGAGCAAGAGATTGCGGGCGGCGGATTGACGGGAACGGTAAGCGGCTTCGCCCGCACGCCACCCGTGGGGCAGGCGACCATGGAGTCGCTTGTCGGAGTCGTTGCCCCGGATGAATTCAAAGAAAGCCTGGCGTTGATCGTTGGTGGCTCGCGAGGGCTGGGAGAGCTGACGGCCAAACTGATTGCAACCGGCGGCGGCCATGTGTTGATCACCTGGCAGTCCGGAAAGGACGATGCGGAAAGGGTTGCCGAGGAGATACGATCCTTCGGCGGCCTGTGCGAAACATTGGCCTACGATGCGCGCAAGCCCGCCGACGAGCAACTGGCCCAGTTGGCCGAGGCCCCAACGCACGCTTACTACTTTGCGACACCGGCGATCTTTCGAACGCAGTCGGAGATGTTCTCGTCGGAACGCCTGAACGAATTTCTGTCGGTATACGTGGATGGCTTCTGGCAACTGGCGCGTTTCCTTCGAGCTCGCCGGTCTGAGATCTCCCTTTATTACCCGTCTTCCATCGCTGTGACCGAGAGGCCCAAAGGAATGACCGAGTACACCATGGCAAAGGCTGCCGGCGAAGTGCTGTGCGCAGACATGAACGCCTCCCTGTCGCCATTGCGAGTATTTGTGAGCCGTCTCCCGAGACTGCCGACGGATCAGACTGCTACTGTCACTCCGGTTGAAGCGGCTGACCCTCTCGCTACAATGCTTCCTATCATTCGCGAAGTGCAGTCCTGGCCCGCCAAGACCTAATGATGAAGACACCCACAGAGGTGAAGCAAATGTTCCGTGCACTGACCCGTCCCCCGGCAATTCCTGAAATCGCAAAAGGCCAGGGACTTTCCTGCAACCGCCGCCGGCGGACGGATCGACCCGGTCCACGCAGTAGTTCCCGGAACTCCCGAACACTTTTGCTACTGCTGTTTTGCTGTGGACTCTGCCTCGCTTTACATGCACAGGCCGTTCTTGGCAGCGAAGTACGCGCACTGAATGGCATGGACTCATCCGTTTCTTCAGGCTCGACGGTCGATTTGCTTGACGCCAGCAACATGACAAGCGAAAGTCGAGCGGCGACGGGGTCGGGGAGCATTGGATCGTTCTCATACACCGGAAGCCCGCTCGTCAACACAGTCAAAGCGCTCCACCCATCGGCCGCCATTTCGAGCGACTATTTCGGTATGACGATCCATCATTCTGCGACGCCGTTTCCCGCTTTCCCAATCTCCACTCTCCGGTTCTGGGATGTCGTCAACTGGAGAGACATCGAACCTTCCAGAGGACAATTCGTGTGGACACGCACGGACAGCACGATCGCGACTGCCAGGAAGAAGGGCATCAATGATTTCGTCTTTGCCTTCGGGGCCGTTCCTCTATGGGCAGCGACAAACCCGTCGGAACCGTGTCCTGGTGGAGGCGTGCCCGGATATTGCTCGCCCCCAGATATAACGGCGCTGGATGAACTCGTAACGCATGTCGTTCAGCGCTACTGCGGAGCCATCCGATACTACGAGACATGGAATGAGCCAAATGGCTCGGGGTACTGGAAGGGGAGCAACACTCAACTATTGACGATCGCCCAGCACTTGTACCGGATTGCGAGAGATCCCGCAAATTGCGGCTGCGCGAATGGAGTCTGCACTCCAAACGGCGGAGCCAATCCAAACAAGGTTCTGCTGCCCACGATCAGCCGCATCACGCAGCCCAACCTCAACTGGCTGGATTCCTATTTGGGCGCTGCGGGCTCGCGCTATCCTTATGCGGACATCGCCGCGTTTCACGGCTACACCTACACCGCAAACCCTGAAGAAATTGTGACGCAGGTTCAGTTGCTCAATCAGGTACTCGCCAAGCACGGTCTGGGCAATCTCCCTCTATGGAACACAGAAGCCAGTTGGAACGCAAGAGTGCAAACCAATCAGCAGCGGGCGTCCTGGCTCATGCGCTACTACATGGCTCAGGCCGTGGCCGGAGTATCACGCTTCATCTGGTACGCGTTCGACGACTGCGGTACAGGAACCTTGTGGGAGGCTCCGTGGTGCAAGGATCCTCAGACCCCAGTGGGTCAGTTAACGGATGCGGGAAGAGCCTACGGCGTCATCGAGAACTGGCTCGCCGGAGCTAATGTCACGGGCTGCCAACAGTATCAAAACGGCCTTTGGGCTTGTGAACTGCAACGCGCTGGAAATTACGACGCATGGATGTTGTGGAGCACCACCGACACGGACATCTCCGTTCCCATTCCGACAAACTCGGGCTTGACGGTCTATCGCGACTGGCAAAACAAAATGAGTTCACTTCCTGCAGGAATAACGGTGAACCAGATGCCAGTGCTCCTCGAGTCGGGGGATCCGTCCAATCGACAGCAGCAAACAAAGCCGCGGAAGTAGCGCGCCTCTAATTCTTCATCACGCGACGGCCGTTTCCCGCACGACCACTTTGGAGAGCTGGGCGGACTTCACGACTTTATCAATTTGCGAGGGCCCTGTTTGAATCAATCGCGTGAAAGATTTGCCACCAGTACGCAATTCCTTGAGGCTATCTAAGAAAGGGCAGCAGGTCTCCACATATGGCTTCCGTAACCACCACAAATGTTGGCTCGCAGGTCGTTCACACCGAGTCATTCATGGGCGTCCAGGGCAATAAAGAGATCCTCTCGATACAATATTTGCGGGCCCTAGCGGCTCTCAGTGTGGTTGTACACCATGCCTCCATAGCCCTGCTCCCGAACAGTCAATCTCTGGTTCCTTTCCAAGCTGGCGCCGCTGGTGTGGACCTCTTCTTCGTGATCAGCGGTTTCATTATGTATTACACGACTGCTCGCCGCGCAGTACTCCCGACGGACTTTTACCTCAGGCGATTGATTCGTATTTTCCCTCTCTACTTTACCGCCTCCACACTTGCGTTCCTCATTGCCCGCGTTGCTCCCGGATTGGTAAGGACATTCAGCCCCAATCCCTATGACTACTTGCGCTCGATCCTTTTTATTCCGTACTACAACACAACGACCAAAGCGGAGCACTGGATCGTACCGCTGGTGCGTCCCGAGGTAGGCCAGGGATGGACTCTCAACTACGAGATTTTCTTCTATCTGCTTTTTGGCCTGTGCCTCGCCATGCCGCGGCGATTCCGCACGCAATCGTTAATCGCTGTTCTTCTTCTGTTAACAACGCTGGGAATTCTGTTCAAACCTGCTGGCGCCATTCTTGCGACGTATACAGATCCCCTCTTGTTGGAGTTTCTCTTGGGCATTGCGCTGGGGCATTTCCTTATCCACAATGTCCGCACATCCTTGAAACTATCTGGAAGTCTACTGCTGATCCTGGGGGCCGCAGCATCGGTAATCGTTCAGTTCTACGACCCTCATTTGCTCCCGCGGGTGATTGGCTATGGGCTGCCGGCCGCCGGCGTCGTTGGAGCGGCCCTTTGGCTGGAGCGCGCAAAACTTGTTCCGCGATGGCCTTTTCTGCTTCTCCTCGGCGATGCGTCCTACAGTCTCTACATTCTTCACGGGTTCGTGTTGGCGACTTTCCGCAGGGCATGTGCGCAATTCTTCAACGTCAACTTGGTCACAACGCACATCGTGTTCATTATTGTGAGTGCCCTCGCTGCGGAGGCAATCGGAATCTTGGTATTTAAATATGCCGAGCGGCCGGTCACTACCGCCTTGACCGCGGCGTTACGACGAAAGAAAGAGGGTCGCAAGAACAGCGCAACGCCAGCCAGTGAAATCGCTAGCTGACATATTGCGGCGACGGGCTTTCAACTCCCACTTTTGTTTTCGTGGTCATTGGCGGCTCAGCTTTGAATCGGGTTAGCTCTCGCTGCGCGCCTGGCGCTCGTTTGCAGCGGCAGAGTTGCTTTCCCAAGCGCCATCGGCTGACCACCTTCGGCCCCGCTTTCGCCGAATCTAGACGGCTAGCCGATTTCTCCTACGTACTTCGTTTCCGCTTTCAGGTTCACCTTGTATCTGAGCAGGTTGATCGCTATTCACGATCATAGGAGCTTGCACGTATGCGTTTATCGCTGACCGACCTGCATCATTCTATCGAGCCTCGATTGCCTGCATTCTATCTCGCTCTGACATTGCTCCTTGGCGGGCTCTACGCCTGCATTACACCTCCCTTCTTTGCGCCGGATGAAGCACCGCATTCCATGCGCGGCCTGCAAGTTGCATCGGGCACTTTGCTCGCTCAAGTGAATCCCGCGGGCAAGGGGGACGTCCTCGACAGCGCCTTTTCATCCACGGCGGCATATTTCTATGGACTGGTAGAAAAGAATGTTCATCAGGCAAACCGCGATCGCGTTGTCCCCCGGATCGCTGTCGAACAACTGCAAAGTGAGCGCGATGTTCGATGGTCTGGTCAGCCGGCTTTCGATAGCTTTGCGATGACGCGTATCTACCCTCCGACGTTCTATTTTCCAGCGTCCATCGGCTGGCATATCAGTGAAGCAAGAAGCTACACAATCGTTCACAGCCTGCTTCTGGCACGTCTGTGCAATCTCTTGTTTGCAGCAGGTATCGGATGGCTCGCGCTGCTGCTGGGCAAAGGCTACCGTTGGAGCATTGCTGCTATTCTCCTGATTCCCGCTCTGCTGGCGCTGGACGGATCATGCTCCCAGGACGCCATGATCGTGTCATCGGCCGCTCTTGGCATCGCAATCCTTTCACGACCTCTTATCGACAAGAGGTTGCCATGGACGTGGGAACTTGTGCTTGCCGGCGTGGCCCTGTGCGCTGTCGGGATGACGCGTCCGCCCTACATGCTGCTTCTTGTCTCTCTCGTTCTTCCGGCTGTGGAATTACGATGCCTGACTTGGCGAGGTTTGCTCCCGCCGATTGGGGTCGGGCTCGTCGCATTTGTGATGGATTTCAGTTGGTATCTAGCGGTGAGACCTCTTGGCTATCTTGTAGGGCCTGGAGCGCAGCCTGCGGCGCAATTTGTATTCTTGAGTCACAATCCACTCCGCGGACTTGGATATGTCCTGCTGGGCTTGTTGAGAGCGATTCCGATCCTCGGTTCAAGCATTGCCGAGGCGGGCTCGGGAGATGTCAGGCCTTCCCGCATCATCGATTTTTTCGTGCTGTTGGTCGTCGTCACCGTCTTGATCAGCCAGAAGACTCTACTCATCCAAAGAGTCTCGTCGCGCCTCCTCGTTCTGTTGGTATGCATCGGAATCAGCGTGGGAATGGCATTCGCGGAATACATCATTTGGACTTCTCCGGCGGCAAAGTTTTTTGTGGACGGTTTGCAGATTCGACATTTTCTGGTATTTCTGCCACTGCTCGGATTGGTGTCCGGCTTCGTGAGGCCACCTCGAGCGCAATTGGCTCAGCTTTGTTTGCTGGCAATCATTCCTCTGGATTTGTGGGTCTTGGTATTCGATGCACACACTTTTTATGGCTCCGCGCTGTTTTCAGCCCTTCGTATGTACCCGCTGTAGCATCCGATGTTTCATGAATAGGAATTCTCTTTCACTGGAGGCAAGAGTCTCAGCACGATTCCCCCGCAAGTTGGCACCTACTGAAAGCGCACCGCTTGTGTCTTGACCCGACTTTCCGAGAAAGACCGGACGGAGAAACATGTGCTTCAAACCATCCTCCATCGGCCTGTCCCCACACTCTCAATGGCGCCGCTGTGTGTTGATTTAGACGGAACGCTTGTTAAATCCGACACGCTGCATGACTCGTTGCTGGTGTTGCTGCGCACGCATCCCTGGAAAGCTCTCAAAGTTCCTTTCGTGTTGCTCAAGGGCAAGGCTGCGCTGAAAGCCTATGTCACCCAGGCCGTCGACTTGGACGTAGCGCACTTGCCCTACAACCGGAAACTGCTCGAACGCCTGCATGCGGAGTGGGGGATTGGCCGGGAGATTTATCTGACGACCGGAGCGGACCTCCGGTTGGCGCGAAGAGTTGCAGATCATCTGGGCATCTTTCGCGACGTGCTGGGCAGCGATGGCACAGTGAATCTGACCGGGCACACCAAGCTTGAGCGTTTGCGCCAAGAACTCGGCTCGCAGTCATTCGACTATATCGGCAATGCAAGCCCCGATCTGCCGCTGCTGGTGCAATCCGAGCGCCCGATGGTGGCAAACCCGAGCATGCGGCTACGAATGGCGATGCGTGCGCGGAGAATCGAGCCCGCCGAGAGGTTTGAAGATCGCGCACATCCGCTGAAAGCGCTGCTCAAGGCGATCCGGGTTCATCAGTGGGCGAAGAACGTACTGATTTTTTTGCCGCTTCTGCTGGGACACGGACTAGCCGCGTCACGGATCGTGGCAGCTATTCTGGCTTTCTGCTGTTTCAGTCTTACGGCTTCGGCAACCTATATCGTCAATGACCTGCTGGATATTGAGACCGATCGCCGCCATCATCGCAAGCGGGCAAGGCCGTTTGCCGCGGGTGATCTGCAGGCGCAGTACGGCATGGGCATTGTTTTGCTGTTCTTGTTCCTTGCGTTCGCGGGCGCGCGATTTCTGCCCTGCAGCTTCTACGCGTGGCTGCTGCTTTACCTGGCGGCCACGTTGGCCTACTCCGCGTGGTTGAAACGCATTCCCGTCGTTGATGTACTGGTGTTGTCGGGCTTGTATACGCTGCGGCTGCTGGCCGGAAGCGCAGCAACGTCCACGCCGATGTCGCATTGGCTCGCGGGTTTCTCCATTTTCCTCTTTTTGTCGCTGGCGTTTGTGAAGCGGTTTTCAGAGTTGGAGAATTTGCGCGAGAGCGCAACGGTGCCCAGGAACGGACGTGGCTACCTGGTTTCGGACATCGCACAGTTGCGAAGCTTTGGCACATCCAGTGCTTACGCATCGGCCGTGATCTTCGCGATTTACATCAGCGGCCACGAAGTGACCGCGCTCTACCACAAACCGGGTTTCCTGTGGTTGATGATTCCGCTCATGATCCTGTGGCTGAGCCGCGTATGGCTGCTTGCTTCGCGCGGACGGCTGAACGAGGATCCGGTGGTATTTGCGATTACCGACCGCATGAGCCTGCTGATGGGCGCCGGCGCTGTGGCCATCGCACTGCTTGCACTCTAAACATTCATTGGCTTCAGACGACGTTTCTTTCTGAGGCCGAATTTCTGCTTGGCTTCATTTTCAGCCTTGACCGGAACCAATTCCATTCAACCAAAACCGAACGGAGGGTCGGAATGTTCAGTAAGTCATCCGGCGGAAATCCGCAACCACGTTTTCACTCGTGGGGACATTATCCGCGCCTGAGCGCCGATGTTGTTTCGCTCAACTGGAGGACGGACTTTCCCTTGGCGACGCGGCCTGGAACTGCGATGCTGCCAGTGGGACTGGGCCGCAGCTATGGCGACTCGTGCCTGCTGGACCAAGGGACACTCCTGAATGCACGAGGATTGGGCCGGCTGCTGGATTTTGATGCTCAAACAGGATTGTTACGCTGCGAGGCCGGTGTGAGTCTCGCCGAGATTCTGGATTTTGCAGTGCCGCGTGGCTGGTTCCTGCCGGTGACACCGGGGACCAAGTATGTGACGATGGGCGGCGCCATTGCAAACGATATTCACGGCAAGAATCATCATAAGACGGGAACCTTCGGCCGGCATGTTCCGCGGTTCGAACTGGTTCGATCCGACGGGACGCGGATGGAATGTTCGCCGACCACCAACACGGAATGGTACAGCGCCACAATCGGCGGGCTTGGATTGACGGGCCTGATTACGTGGGCTGAACTGCAACTGCGCCCGATTGTATCGCGCAAGTTGAACTACACGGGAATCAAGTTTAAAGGGATCGATGAGTTTCTTGAGATTTCGCGTGCATCCGCGAACGTTGAATACACGGTAGCCTGGATCGACTGCGTTTCGCAAAAAAGCAGTTTTGCGCGCGGCATCTTCATGCAGGGCGAGCACTCGAAGGTCGCAGCGGAGATGAAGCCGTCGCCCAAGCCCAAGCTCCATGTGCCCATGTATTTTCCGGCCATGGCGCTGAACCGGCTCACGGTGGGCGTGTTCAACACGCTCTACTTTCATAGGCAGTTGGCGCACGAGAAGACGGCCAGCGTAGATTACGAGCCGTTCTTTTATCCGCTGGACGGAATTCTGCATTGGAACCGCATTTACGGCAAGGAGGGACTCTTGCAATTCCAATGCGTACTGCCGGAGGACTCCAGGGGCATTACGAGAATTCTGCGTGAAATCACGGAGTCCGGATTGGCATCATTTCTCGCGGTGATCAAGCTGTTTGGAAACTTGCAGTCGCCGGGTATGCTCTCGTTCCCCCGCCCGGGAATCACTTTGGCGCTCGACTTTCCGGTTCGTCGCGACGTCAGCTTCAAGCTGTTTGACCGGTTGGGCGCTATTACGCTGGAGCATGGTGGGAGCATCTATCCGGCAAAAGATGCGCGGATGACGCCAAAGCAGTTCCAAACTTTCTATCCGCGGTGGAGGGAGTTTGCCCGGTACGTTGATCCCGCATTCAGTTCGGCATTCTGGCAGAGGGTCACCGCAGATGCCTAAGACGGAGTTTCCAAAACGCATTCTGGTTCTGGGCGCGACTTCGGCAATTGCGATGGCGACAATTCGGGAGTTGATTCCCAGAGGATGTTCCTTCTTTCTTGTGGGGCGAAGCGCAGACAAACTGGACACACTGAAGCGCGATCTGGCAACGCGAGGAGTGACAGGGCTGACGACATGCGTAGCTGACCTCGATGACACCGCCGGCCATGCCGCAGTTTTGACAGCCGCCGACCAGGCGCTGGGCGGGATCGATATGGCTCTGATTGCCCACGGAGTATTGGGCGATCAGGACAACGCGCAAGCAGATTTCACAGTGGCAGCGGCCATTCTTCACACCAACTTTCTGTCGGCTGTTTCGCTGATCACCTGGCTGGCCAACTACTTTGAGGTACGCAAACGCGGAACGCTGGCTGTGATTTCGTCGGTTGCCGGTGACCGCGGACGCAAGAGCAACTACGTCTACGGGGCATCAAAGGGCGCACTGAACATCTTCCTTGATGGAGTGCGAAATCGGATCGACCGCAGCGGAGTTCACGTGCTGACGATCCGACCCGGATTCGTGGCCACGCCGATGACCGCCCATCTGCCGAAGGGACCGCTGTTTGCCTCGCCCACAAAGATTGCACAAGGAATTATCAAGGCAGTAAAGGGACGCAAGGACGTGGTTTACGTTCCTGCATTCTGGGCGCCAATCATGCTGATCATCCGCAGCATACCGCAGTCGATCTTCAAAAAGATGAACTTGTGAGCCGGAGTCGGGTGCGACCAGTGCGGAGGATGATGAGATTGTTTGTCGAGGTAAGTCGTATTGGGCTTGAAGTTTCCGGGCGACCTACTGTCACACGGCGGATCTCAGCGGTATGGCGACCCCAGAAGCTTTACACACCATCGGTGAAGATACGTTAACTGTTGGGTTCCGTTTAGAGACGCCAGGGTCCTGAACAGGGTCAACCTTCTCACTCGATTATCAAACATTCGGCGGCTTGTGAGGCGGTTCACCCCAAAGTACCCTAGAGCTACATAAGGCGCCGCACCTTTCCTGTTTCAGTGTGGATCGAAGATTTGTTGCGTGTGGTACATTTCCATCCCCCTCATAGGAACAACCAAAGCAGGCACATGGGGTCGGACATTCCAAGCAAGGTTGCTTTCGAGCGCGACTATTCAGTTGCGCCGTGGAGCGCGGTCCGGCGAGCGGACTCGGAGTCGAGGGACAAAGGGAGAGCATGTTGAAAGGGACCATTGTCATTACCGGTGGTAGCGGGTTCATTGGGACACATCTGATCGATCTTCTAAGAAGTAATAACGACCTTCATATCGTCAATTTGGACGTGACGCCTCCACGGGAAAAGGCGCATCTCGTTTACTGGATAGGGTGTGACATTATGAACGCCGCGGATTTGAATCGGGCCTTCAATGATCTGCACCCTCGCTACGTGGCCCACCTCGCGGCCAGAACTGACATGGATGGAAGGACGGTTGACGATTACAGCACCAACAGCGCAGGCACGCAGCACGTTGCCGATGCCATTCGTGATTCCGGCACGGTCGAACGCGCAGTGTTTGTATCCACGCAATATGTCGTGGGTCCTGGACCGTTGCCTGCTAACGACCAGGATTTTCGTCCGCATACCCTTTACGGAGAAAGCAAGGTTCTTGCGGAGAAAGCGATACGAAATGGACGCCTGAAATGTGTTTGGACGATTGTCCGACCTACGAACGTGTGGGGCAGTGCGCATCCGCGGTATCCTGACGAGTTTTGGCGCGTTCTTGCCCGAGGTTTCTATTTTCATCCCGGACCCAAGAGGGTCATACGCTCCTATGGCTATGTCGGAAATGTAGTCGAGCAAATCACCGGGATATTCCAGCAGCCGTCTGAATTGGTCGATCGCAAGGTCTTCTATGTGGGAGATCCACCCCTCGCGCTTCTCACCTGGGTGAATGCCTTCTCCCTGCAGTTAACCGGCCGGCCGGTGCGCGTGATTCCAAAGGCTGCCCTTCACGTGCTTGCCTTGGCGGGCGATGGATTGAAGAAACTTGGGATCAAGTTTCCACTTTTTTCGTCACGACTGAAGAGCATGACAGAGGACTATCCAACTCCGATGGAGCCGACGTATGCGCTTCTTGGCCAGCCGAAGACATCCTTGGAAGAAGGCGTTAGGGAGACAGTGGAGTGGTTGCGCGCGACGCATGGATTCAAGGCTATGAACTAACAATGAGCAACACCATTCAAATTACGCAAAGGTTCATACTCGTGTCGCTGAAAGCGGAACGAAAGTGGTTCCTACCCTCCTCCTCCAGTCCGTCTTATTCCTGCCTCCCCGGGTAGTGAACTGTCTCGACATCTAATGAACGGAACATTCAGGCGTTGGTATTGTCGACGCCCGTGCAGTCGTACAAAACTTTCGGGAACGATAGAGATTTGTCGAGTGGCGCCGTTGCTTTGCATTCGCAATTGAAGAGTCTATTCAAGCTGTTGATCACAGAGTGAGAGCTTCTAATGACTCTTCGCAGCCGGCCCAGAGAGCGACCAGGGCCGGAAAGTAACAACAGACTCAAGAAAACATTTGTCGAGGAAAGGATCACCATGAAACTCACAGACGAGAAGGTTGTTGTATGCGGCGCAGGCGGCTTCATTGGAGGGCACCTGGTCAAGAGCCTGCTTGAAGACGGGGTCGATGTCATTCGGGCGGTAGACGTCAAGCCGATTCACGAATGGTATCAATCATCGGAGGAAGTCGAGAATGTCGAAGCAGACCTCAAGGATCTGAGGAATTGCCAACAGACTGTCGATGGCGCCACTGTGGTATTCAACCTCGCGGCTGATATGGGCGGAATGGGCTTCATTGAAAACAACAAGGCGCTTTGCATGCTGAGCGTCCTCATCAATACCCATTTGTTGATGGCTGCCAAGAGGGCAGAGATCTCCCGCTTTTTCTTCTCGTCCTCCGCTTGCGTCTACAACGCGGATAAGCAGCGAGACGCTCATGTAACTCCACTCAAGGAGTCGGACGCCTATCCGGCGCAGGCCGAGGATGGCTATGGCTGGGAGAAGCTCTTCAGCGAGCGGATGTGCCGTCATTTTGAAGAGGACTTCGGATTGCAGTGCCGAGTGGCTCGCTATCACAATGTCTATGGCCCTCTGGGCACATGGACCGGAGGCCGCGAGAAGGCTCCTGCAGCTATCTGCCGCAAAGTGCTGCAGGCGACTCTGTCGGGCGAAAACGAAATCGAGATTTGGGGCGACGGCAACCAGACCCGCAGCTTCATGTATATCGACGACTGCGTTGAGGGTTCACGGATGATTATGGAAAGTGATATTCACGAGCCGATCAACCTTGGAAGCAGCGAGCTAGTCACGATCAACCAACTCGTTGATATCGCCGAAAGCTTTGCCGGAACGAAGCTGAACAGAAAGTACAACCTGACTGCGCCAAGAGGAGTGAATGGTCGCAACAGCGACAACACCCTCATCCAGGAGCGCCTTGGCTGGGAGCCTTCGACCACGTTACGCAATGGGCTGCGGAAGACCTACGATTGGATTCGCGAGCAAATAGAGCAGGAAGTCTACGCTGCCCGCCTCGCTTAGAATGCACGACGCACTTTCCACGGGAGACCTATGGGACAGATCATCCGGGCAAATGTTCTCGGTGTCGGAATCAGCGCGATCTCCATGGCAGACGCCGTCCATTACTCAGACAAGTTTCTGCAAACCGACGCTCGTGGCTACATCTGTGTCACTGGCGTTCATGGAATCATGGAGGCACAAGACGACGAAGAGTTTCGGCAGATTCTTAACTCTTCTTTTTTAACCACTCCGGACGGGAAGCCCACAGTGTGGGTCGGGCATTGGCAGGGCCTCAAACAAATGACCCGGGTCTACGGACCGGACTTCATGCTTGAGCTGTGCAAGCTCTCCGTTGATCGCGGATACAAACACTTCCTCTATGGGGGCAAACCTGGAATAGCCGAAGAGCTTGGCGAGAAGCTGACTCTGCGGTACCCTGGGCTCCAGATTGTCGGGACTTACACGCCCCCATTCCGGCCTCTGACAGCGCAGGAAGAAATCGAATTGGAAGAGCAGCTTCTTGCCGCGAAGCCGGACATCCTGTGGTGCGGCCTCAGTACTCCGAAGCAAGAGCGATTCATGGCTCAATACATTGGCAGAATGCCGGTAAAGCTGATGGTGGGGGTTGGAGCGGCGTTTGACATCAACAGCGGAAATCTCAAGGACGCCCCCAAGTGGATGAAAGATGCCGGGCTGCAGTGGTTATACAGAATATCCCAGGAGCCACGCCGGCTCGCGGGCCGGTACTTCAAGAACAATCCACGGTTTCTCTGGTTGACGTTTCTCCAACTGACCGGCATCCGAAGGCGCTCCGTTACTGCGCCTTTGGCCAGCCACGAGTTAGCGGCCTTGCAACAGGGAGATTAGTATTCAGAGCAAGTGATCTTGTAATCACTGTCCCTGTGCTGGCGCGGGTCTGGAGACCCGCACGACAGCCGCTCCAGAGAGCGGCGCTACAATCCGGCGATCACGACTTATCACGCAGCAAAGTCGATAAAGCCGCGCTGGGGATCTGTGGAGATCAACTTCACCGTCACCTTGTCGCCCACATCCAGCCCCTTGCCACCGCTCACCAGCATTCCATCCACATGCGGGTCCAAAGTGCGGACGAAAGTGCCGTATTGGTTGACGCCGGTGACGATGGCCGGAAACATCTGGCCGATGCGCGGGTGCAGCACCACCGCGGCGATGCGCTTCTGCATCTCGCGCTCCACCTTGCGGGCGTTGTCTTCCATCAATGTGCACCGAACGGCGATGGCGTTCAAGTCGCCGTCGGAATAGGGTTGCGGCGCCTTGCCGAGCCAGGCCTTCAAAAGCCGCTGCGTCACCACATCAGGAAAGCGGCGGTTGGGCGCGGTCGAGTGCGTATAGTCCTGCACCGCCAAACCGAAGTGTCCGGGCGAAACTTCGTGGGGTTTCACCAGCACGTACTCACCGGGGCCCATCAGCTTGACGACGGCCAATGAGAGATCGGGAAAGTGCTCAGGGTCCTTCTGCTTTTGAGCCAGCAGAAAGTCATTCAGCAGCTTTGAATCGGGCTGCGCGGGCAGCGTCGTGCCCAGCCCTTCGGCCAACTCCACGATGCGGTCCCAGCGCTTTGGCGTGCGCACGATGCGCCGAATGGACGCCACTCCGGCTTGCTCGAAGGTTCTGGCGATAACTCCGTTGGCCGCCACCATGAACTCTTCAATCAGCGAGGTGGCGCGATTCTTTTCGAGACGCGCAATCTCAATCGCCTGGTCGGCCAGCATCACCGGCCGGGTTTCGATGGTTTCCAGATCCAGTGCACCGTGTTGGAAGCGCCCATCGACCATGCGCTGCGCCGCCGTGTCCTGCAGTTTGAGTTGCGCGGCCAGAGCGGTGCTGGCCGCCACTTTGGCGGGCGCCGGTCCCCTGCCTTCCAGCCACGCACCCACGGCGTTATAGGCCAGTTGTGCCCGGTTGCGCACCAGCGCACGATAAGCTTTTCCATCCGAAGCTGTGCCGGCCTGATCTACGGCAAACTCAATGACCACGGCCATTCGGTCTTCATTCTCGTTGAGCGACGTGATGCCCTCGGAGAGCTCGGCCGGAAGCATCGGGAAGACTTTCACGCCGGTATAGACCGAGGTCGTCTCGCTCCGGGCATGGCTGTCGAGGATCGTGCCCTGGTGGACGCGTGCATCTACGTCGGCCACGCCGATGAGCACGCGGATTCGTCCATCGGGTAGCTGCTCGGCCCACTCGATCTGGTCCAGGTCTTTGGACGTATCGTTGTCGATCGAAGACCAGAGCAGAGTGCGCAGATCCTGAAGTCCCGCGGTGAATTGCCCTAAATGAGCCTGGATCGCGGCCAATTCAGCGTCGGCACCCACGGGAAAATCGGGCTGGAATCCGTGCTCGATCATGGCGGCGTGCGCCGCTGCAACAAGATTGAAGTGGATTGGCTGGCCGCTGGCTTGGGTTGACTGGCTGGAACGCATCGGAAATCGGGCTCCTTGCAACCGAAGAGCAAGGCTACCATGTCCGGGTGAATCTCTTTGTTACAAAGACCAACGGGCGGCCTTATCAGAGGCCGCCCGTTGGTCTTTTTTGCGACTGTTTCAGTTTGTCGAGCCTGGCGCCAATACATTCACCGTCAGATAAACACTGTGGCTCACCACCGTGTTGTCGACATACGCGTTCGCCGTGATTTTGAGTGTCGCCACCCCGAGCGGCGTTCCCCCCGTAGTGGCAACGGTCACGCTACTGCATCCGATGCCCGCGGCGCCGAGGCCCACCAACAGCAAAAGCAGGACAAGGAAGCGCCGCGTGGAGCTGCAGGCAAAGATGCGCGTTCTGCGACCGAATGGCAGCAGGAAGAATCCAGCCAGCAGGGCCAGCGCCGCGCCACTAGCCGCGTGCGGCCACAGCGGCCCGCGAGGCCGGTTGGCGGCCGCGGTGGTGCCCGACGTGAATGTTCCCACAGTAAAGGTGACGGTGCCGGTAGGCGTCACTTGCTGTGGCGACGGAGTGCAGGTCATGTCGTCCTGGGACGGTACGGCGCACACCACCTGGACTTCGCCGTTGTAGCCACCCAGGCCAGTAATAACATACGATGCGGTTCCCGCCGAGCCCTTCACAATCTCCAGGTTGGTGGCCGGATTCGTGGGAGATGCCGTGATGGTGAAATCCTGAACGTCGATCGAGAGCGAGTTCGATGTGCCCAACTCGTAATATGTGTCGCCCTGGTACACCGCGACAACCGTATCGAGGCCCGCGGGCAAGGTGCTGGTCGTCAGCGTGGCAACCGATGTGAATCCTGCTCCAGTCACAAGCGTAGCCGAGCCAAGGGTGATGCCCCCGTCGTAAAAAATGACCGTCCCGCTGGGATTGTTTTCATTCGCGGCATCGTCGATGGGCGTAACAGTCGCAGTCAGAACGACTGATTGCTGGGAGATAGCCGTGGCGAGATTCGAGGTCAGGACCACCGAAACGGAGTCCTTGACCGTGATGGCGATCTGGGAACTCGTTGCTGTCCCATAAACAGTGTCTCCCGAATAGGTAGCCTGGATCTCATGGGTTCCAGCCGCGAATGTCCCGGTTGGAATGGTGGCTGTGGCTGTGCCGTTGGAGAGGGTTGCCGTGCCCAGACTCATGCTACTTGTGGCGTCAGAGAACAAGACCGTCCCCGTGGGGACCGTGGTCGCAGTTGCGCTTGCCGAAGAGACCTTGACGGTCAGAGTCAGGCTGGAGGCTGTACCAATGGTCTGAGAGATCGTTGTCCAAGTCACCGACGCTGCGGCGGTACCCGTTGCGGCGTCAGGCCAGGCCTTGAGTAGCTTCTGCGCGTTCACTGCGCCCAGGCCGGTAGCCAAGTCATAGCCGGTTGCTGCGGCAAATCCAATCTGCTCTTCCGAGCCACAACCGGAACTGCCGGCTTCGCACCTTAACTGCGCGCTGCCCTGGTCCACGTCCTCATAAACACCGCTGGCTATGCGCAGCGCATACAGACCAGGCGCAAGATTTCCTTGTGGGCCGTACTGTTCGGCCACCAGTGCCGCTATGCCGCCAAAGAGGGCCGCGGACGCTGAACTGCCGCCTGCACGCACCAGTGTGCAGCCGCTCGCGGCTTTCGTGCCGCTCAAGCAGAAGGCCAGCCCCGGATTCACGCCGCTATCGATGGCGGTGGGCAAAGCCAGGTCGGGAAGCAAACGGTGGCCAGCCGTCAAGCCTGCGGCGCTGATCTCCGCTCCTGCGACGGTTGACGTGAGGGCCTTGGTTGAAGCCGGCTGCCAAGCGGGCGCGCCATAGAGCCTGCTGCTGCCTCCGCCGCCGGCATACGCTGGATCAGCCGAGCCGGCCGGCGACCAACCGGTCAGTGCCGAGACGCCTTGCACCGGGCCGCCAGAGCCGAATGCAGCAACGCCGACAGCCGTATTCCACGGAGTCGAAGCCAGCGCATTGACGCCATATCCACTGCTCACGCGCGCATCGCTGCCCGCGGCATGACACGCAGCCGCACCGCTGTCTCCTGCTGCCGCGGCCACCGCAACGCCTTCGGCCGCGGCCTGCCGATAAAGTGCGGCATAGAAGTCCTGGTGCGCCTCGCTGAGCGACGCTTCGCACGCTGAATAGCCGACGACCACGGTTTGCGCCAGCCCTTGGTCCACAATCGACGCCAGGGAAAGGTCTATTCCGTCTGTGGCGCTGGTCGAGCCGGCGGGTACCAGCATAATCTGCGCGCCCGGCGCAGCCGCTCCAGCCCAAGAGGCTGCCAGGTTGGCGGCAGCTTCATCCGCTGTGCGGCCGGGGTCGGTTCCGTTCGGGCGTACGGAGAGCGTACTGGCGGACAATCCGAATGTGGATCGGAAGGCCGCAATATCGCTGCTGAGAACATTGCTGCGCGCCGCAATGGCAATGGTCTGCCCCGCTCCCACGACACCTGCGGCGTGAACCAGATTCAGTTGCAGCAGTTGTGCGGCCAGTTGCGGTGTGAGCGCCTCAGCTTTGCCGGGTAAAGTTTCCGCAGCGAGTTCCGCGGCCGACGTGACAACTATCTTCGGTGTGGTCAGCGCCGGAGTGGAAAGAACACCGTCCAGCGAAACCAGCCCATGCACAAGGGGCTTCAACGCACCGGGCACACTGACTCCAAACACCAGCGCAGCGCGCGTCCCCTGCGCGGTCGCAACCAGGTGAACTTCCGTCTGGAATGCCTGTTCCACCTGGGCCGCCGTGCCTGAAAATTCGATCCAACCCCTACCGGCGGGCAGCGGAGCCACCTGAAAGCCCTGGCTGCCGAGCCACGCCGCAACCGCAGCAACATCTTCAGTGGAATTCGAGTAAGCCGCTGCGAAGGCTCCCGAGGTCAGCCAGTGATGGTATGCGGGCGATGAGGAATTCTGCTGGTTGCTGAGTTTCGTGCTCAGCGCCTGCTGCTGAGCCGGCGATGGCGAAAGCAACAGGAGCATCCGTTCAAGCCGGGTGGAAGAAGGCGCGGAACCCAGATCGGTCCCTGCGGCGAGCGCAGGCGGCTGGCTCGCGGGAATCGAAATTGCCGGGGTGCTGCGCCAATCGCCTATGAGCCGGGAGACTTGATTACCCGCAGACAGGTCTTTGTCCGCGAGGTGGTAATCCGGCGACTGGGCAACCGCCGCTCCCAAACTGATTGTGAGAACCATTGCGAGCGGCAGGCCGAAGCTCTTCTTGTGTGCCATTTTCCTCTTTTTTGCACTGTCCCTAAGCAACTCACCGTTCATTCTGATCGAGCGAAAAGGGCCTCATCCTATCTTGCCTCAAGGAATGGCCTTCCCGTCTACCACCATTTGGGCAGAGAGTCTCAGAATGAAGGAGGTTTCGTCCCGATTGTATAGCGCCGGGCGGTCCTCCCAGCAGATTCTCGACCAGGGTGCAGGCGGCTAGGTATGAGGAGTGAGCAAAAAGCAAGTGGTGGACCTCCCGCTTTGGCGATCTTGCCATTTGGCCCCGACGCGCGGAATGTGCGCATCGGGGCCAAGGGAGATTCGTGATCACTCAGTTGTACGGACTTCCCTGCCGCTCGCCTATTGAATGCCGAGATCGGAAAGGACCTTGGGTTTGGCTTCGTCCACAACCAGCAGGTTGTGGCAGGCCGCGCAATCCTGCGTAATGCTCTTGCCGTCCTTGGCCGCGTGGTCTCCATCGTGGCAGCGGAAGCAGCCCGGATAGCTCATGTGTCCAATGTGGTTGGGATGCGTTCCCCAGGTCACCTTCATAGCCGGGAACACGTTCTGGCTGTAGAGCAACACAAGTTCGTCGCCCGCGGCCTTGACCTGCGCCGCCCTCGCGGCCAGCACCTCGGGATGTTGGGAGCTATAGAAAGCCTGAAGCTGCTGAGGAATCTCTGCACGCGCCTCAGCTTCGCTCGAGTAGCTGGTCTTCAGCAGTTCCAGACCCTTCTTGTGAACCCAGGGCAGGTCCGGGCTGACGGCGCCGCTGGCCATGGACCTGTTGAGCGCGTCTTCCGCGGTCACAAATGTGTGGGCCGCGCGGTTGTGGCAGTCGATGCAGTCCATCACCCTGCGTTCACCCTGAGGCGCGCCTTTGCCCGCAGTGGACGAGGCAAACTCGGTTACGGAGCCGTCCGCGTTCCGCTTCTGCACCCAGGGAATGGTGGTCCGGGTGGAATCCGTGGCGACATATTCGATGTGTCCCAGATGCACGCCATGAATTCCCGTGAGATGAGACAAGGAGTCCTGCCCGCCGAGGTGCAGCACCAGCACCGTCTGCGTCTCCGTGTTCTTCTCGTCGTCGGCAAACGTAGACTTGACCAGCAGCTTTTCGCCCACAAACCTTGCTGGCGTGTGGCAACCCTCGCAGGTGTAGCGCGCCGGGCGCAGATTCTGCACGGGAGACGGAATCGGCGTGGGGTAGTCGGGAATGTACTTGGGAGCAAATTGCGCCATGGGGTGCAGACTGACTTCAATCAGTTGCTTGGTGCCATTCACCTTGGCGGAAAAGTACGCTTGCGCGCCTGAGCCGATGTGGCAGGCAACACAATCCACATGCGAGTGCGCGGATATTTTGTAGGCCGTGTATTCGGGATGCATCACATGGCACGACTGGCCGCAGAACTGCGGTGAATCCATATAGGCCGCGCCGCGATAGCTGGCCATGGCCACCAGCAGCAGGTTCGCCATGGTGGTCACCAGGACAATGTCCAGTCCGTGACGAAACATCTTGTCGTTGAGGTCGATCTTGGGGAACTCGACGGGGATCTGTCCGGCCTTCTGAAGCTTCCGGCGCCGCAACACTACGCCTATCGGGATCAGCAGCAGACCGGCGACGAACACCCCGGGCAGGAGCAGAAAGAAGATGATGCCGAGATATGGATTGTCGCTGAATCGGCCAAACAGCTCCACCAGCCAATAGCCAACCATGGTGACGCCGGAAGCGGTGGTGATGGCTCCGCCGGCAAGGCTGATGGGATTGTTGCCGAAGAACAGCGCCGGCCGAACCCAGCTCTCACGGAATCTTTGAAACGCTTGCAAATTACCCCCACTTTCAAACCGACGGCCCGCCGTGAACGGCGGGCCTGGCTCAACTACAAAATCTGATCCAGTTGTTTATTTCAAGCTGCGGTAGTAGGCCACAGTGTCCTTGACCTGTGCGTCGCTAAGCCCAGCAACAGGCTTCATCTTGCCTTTGCCGTTCTTCACGGCGGCAGCCATCTGGTCTGCGGTCAGCTTCTTGATGTCTGGATCGGAAGCGGCCTTCACGCCCATGGATTTGGCCATACCTGCGCTCGGGGTGCCTGTGGCTCCGTGGCACATTTGACACTTGGCTTTGTAGGTCGCTTCGCCGGCGGATTGTGCGAAGCCCATAGCGCTTGCCGAGGAAACCACCACGGCAAGCACGGCAATCACAGCACGGGACTGAAAATTCCTTTTCATTGCAAAACTCCTTTTGTCTCAACGCGTCAGCATGTACAAAGACACCTGACGCATGGGTTGTGCTTCGTGCCCCAACTCTCGGCACCCAAAAACCGGCCTCCGAGATCGCAACGGGATGGCATCAGCATGCCATCTCACGCAAAACAGCGCAATCCCCGCCTGCCGGGATTGCGCCGATCGTTCCTCACTTGATGAACGTGCGGAAATAGTCCACCACGGCCTTGATCTGCTGCTCTGTCAGTTTGCCCTTGTACGCCTGCATCTTGCCTGTGCCGTTCCGGGTGGCATCGATCATGGCCGCCTCTGACATCTTCTTGACGTCCGGGTCGGTGACCGGCTTGATTTTGAGAGCCATGGCCATTTTTGTGTCCGACAGCCCGGTGGGGCCATGACAGTCTTGACACCTGGCCTTGAAGATCGCCTCTCCGGTCGACTGGGCGAGGGCCGAAGCACTGGCCAGGCAAACAGCCAGCGCCAGTGCTCCGTGGAATCGAATTGCCTTTCTCATTGCAATGCTCCTCCATCCTTTTCTTGGACTATGCACCCGTCAGGAACCGCGACCTCAATTAGAACTCGTAATGGACTCCGAGCGTCACGTTGTTGGCGTGGAAGTTTCGCGGCGCGGTGAACCCATAAGCCGGCGAACCCGCCGACATTGCGGTGTTCGCCACAGAGCTGCAGAGTACGGTCGGCGCAGAAGTGGCTCCAGACACAAGCGCAGCGTTGTCGTTGCAGTACTGTGCACCCGATTGGCCTCCCTCGCCGTAGCCGCTGTAGTTGTACTCGCCCTTCCACGTCAGGTTCTTGCGGACAGTCCATGCCACGTTCACAAACGGTGTCTGGTAGGTGGACACCAGCGTTCCGTTCACGTCGCTTGCATCGGTGAAGGACCGGCTTCCGTTGACTGCGTTGACGCGGTAACCAAGGTTGGTGCGGATCTGCTTGACTGGCGAATACACCAAAGACGCCGATCCGAACTGCGTCGGCTGGTCCTCAAAATCCCGGCCCAGATAAAGCACGGCCAATCCGTGAGTTCCCGAAGCTGGTCCGCACATCACTGCGCTTTGCGTCGCAGCGCCCGGCGCAACGGCCCCGCCCGGCAGCACGCTGGCCGCGCCCTGGAAGCAGGAGTTGACCGACAAGTACACGTCGCTGTAGGAGTAGTTCAGATCGATCCCGTAACGGTCGTTCGGGAACAACTGCGCGCCTAAGCTCACAACCCGCGAGTGATCGACGTGATTGAGCGGCCCAAAGTAGGCCGTGGTGTTGCCCGGGAAGCTCTGATTGTTGTTGGTGTTGTTGTGCCGCTCCCGGTCGTTGAATGCACCAGATATCGTGGCCCACGGCTTGGGCCGGAAGAGGGTGTGTACGCGATAGTGCCACGACTGCCGGAAGCCCATCGGGGTGAAGACGTTGTCGTTGAACATGGCCTCGACCGAACCATTGATCTCCCAGTTCGCACTCGGACGCAGGGCGGCATTGAAGATCGCGCCGTTCTCCTGAATATCGACCTCGCCGGCGGTCGTGTTGTTGGCGGGAATCGTAACGTTGTGCGCCGCGGTTCCCTGTCCTTCGGAGATCAGGTGATCCTCGTAGCGATAGGTGAACGAGAAGGTGCTGCGCGGCGTCGCATCCCAAGTGAGCGTCGCGTTATTCGTTACGAACCGCTGGCCGAAGTAGCCAGCCTGCGGCGCGCCGATTCCCGGACCGCCCTCGGTGGGCATGCTGGGAGCATTGCCGGTCGTCACTGCCGTCGCGGTGAGAGTCGTACTGTTGATAGTTTCCTGGCCAACCGTCGTGGGCACGGTGACAGTGGTCCCGCCCGTTTCCACGGACGTTCCGGGCTGATGAGTGTTGGAAAAGCTCACCGAGTCAGCCAGGCTGACCTTCTCCGTGGCCTGCCAAACGATGCCGAAATCGGCGGCCATCACCTCACGCTTGGCGCTCCCGCTGGCTGAACCGGCAAGTTCGCGGTTCGCGCCCTGGAGGCCCTGGAAGACCTCGCTGTAGCTGGGCATGTTCATCTTCGCGCTGGTGTAGCGGGCATTGCCGTTTATCGCGATATTCTTGACGGTCGAGCTCTGCAGCCGGAAGATCTCCGTGGGGAAGAGTTCGCGCGTCGGTTCCAAGCGAGTATAGCTGCTGATCACATTGCAAGCCGGGTCAATGATCGGAAGCCCGCCGGCGGGATTTGCTCGAAGAATCGTGGTCGCAGTCGTAATGCTTGCGTTGCACATTCCGCTGGTAGCTAAGGCGCCCTTCACCGCAGCAGCAGCGTACGGAACAAAGTTGCCCGCGGCGTTGTAGCCGTAAGGCAAGAAGGCGTAATAGTTCGCCAGCAGGGCGACCTTGGTTCCGTCCGATTCCTGCACGGTGTAGTCCTGGGGAGCCAGGGTGAAGTAGGAGTCGCCCTTGTAGTGATCGACCTCCTCTTCGAAAGTCAGCTTGGTGCCGTTCATCGGCTTCCAGTCGATCCCCGCCGTGAAGTCATCCGAGCTGTTGCGCTGATACTGTTCGAGCAAAACCGCATACGAGCCGCCAATTTGATAGCCGCTCGGCGTCAGGCTCGGCCCCTCGAAGGTATTCTGCGAGTATCCTGCGCGGAATGTGAACTTCGAAAGCGGCAGGATGGTGAGGTTGGTGTCCGTCATGCGGCGCACCGTGTTGAACAGGAAGGGCGACTGCTGAATCTGCGGCCAGGCATAAGGCGTCGTCGAGCCGCTGACGGGAATGGAATACCCGCTGGGGATGCCGGGGTTACCCAGCAGATCGTAATCGAAATACTGGCGGTCGCGGCGGAACATGCCCGAGAACTCGTAGAGCTTGCCCTTGTTGAAGTCCAGCTTGCTGTAGCTGTACGGGTCACCGCCCAAGCCAGTGCTGAAAATCTTCAGGTTGTCCAGGATCGGATGGTCTTTGCCCGCCAATCCGTGCAGTTCGAATGACTCGCCCTGCACGCGCGGACCGGATTGCAAGTTGACCAGCGTGTCGTACATCGCGTTGCTGCCGGCCACGTTGGCCATGCGGCCACCCAGATCGACCGACTCGTGAACCGCGTATCCGTCCGGGATCGACATCGGCTGTCCCGGCGCGGGCAGCGCCGCGGCAGGTGTCTGCGCGAATGCAGCCCCCGTCATCAGCGCTGAGGCGGCAATTGCCAAGCTCGCGCACAGAATCGTTGCGGCAGGGGGCTGCCGTTTTGGCAGCCGGAAATAACACCGTATATTCGTCATTAGTGAAGCCTCGCTCTTAAAGAACAGCATTGCTGACATCCAGTTTTGAATCGTCGTGCACTGTGCATATCGCCTGCGCCAAGCTGCCCGTTTGTATGGGCAGCGCGGCGCAATCCCGTTACCTGAGGAACGCCACATTCACATTCGAACCGTGGATGTAGGTGTGGCAACTGGTGCATGGTGGACTGTCCGACGACCCCTGCCCTTGGCCATGAACCGTGCCAGAAGCGACCGCGCTATGGCACTGGTTGCAAAGCGTGTTGATGCTGGGCATATTCAGCAGCCGCGCATTCTGCGAGCCGTGCGGAGTGTGGCAACCCACGCATCCTTCAGCCTTCACCGGCGCATGTTCGTAAACAAAGGGCCCGCGGGTTTCGGTATGGCACTTGGTGCAGATGGCGTTCTGATCGGCCGTGGACTTCAGGTTGTTGTTCCCGAACGTACCGTGGGGGTCGTGACAGTCGCTGCAACTGACCGCGCCCTCGTTGACCTTGTGATGGAAGGGCATGTTGAACTGCGCCTTCTGGTCGGCGTGGCACTGAAAGCAGAGCTGGGGCTGAGGAGCCTTGAGCAGATGCTCTTCCTTGTTTTCATGGATGGCGTGGCATCCCAGACAACTGACATCCGCCTTGGCGTGCGGCGAGCGCGCAAAGTTGGGATGAGCCCCCGCGTGGCAGCTCAGGCACGTGGCGTCCACCTGTTTGGAACTGGCCTTGCCGGGGTTGAAGATCTTGCTCACGTCTCCGCCACCGTCAACGTGCGGTTTGCCGGCTCCGTGGCAGTTCTCGCACGTGACCCCGGACTTGCCGTGCATCAGGGCCATTTTGGCGTGAGGATTGGACGCGAAACCCTTGGCAACCTCTTCATGGCAGGTTGCACAAGTCTCGCCGCCCACGTAGTCACCGGGCGCGGTGTCCTTGGTCTGCGCAGTGGCCGGCTTCTCTGTGCCCGCCGGGGCTGCCAGCACGGGTGCACAAAACATCCCCGCGGCAAGCAAAAACATCCAACAAACTCGCAATCCCGGCCTCTTGCCCGGAACCGCATCAATCGACAATTGCGTGACAGGCCTGTCTCTATGCATCAAAAATTACCGCCTTGGGTGTTCTCATTGTTTCTTTCTTCAGTCAACAGCAACACCAATATCCACTGCCCGGAACCGGCAGACTTCCTCTCGGAAACTTGGGCTTGAGAGCAGATTCATGGGTCACGCTGGTGCAAAAAGAGATCACTGTGTGGAGCATCACTTCATGCGCTGCATCCTATCGTGTCGCTTCGACCGCAAACGGTGACGCTCATCACATACGGCTAAGACTACCATTCCGGCTTGAGTTTCCTCATATCGAGTGATCCGGACCGCCCTCAACAAAGAGCGTGGCACGTCGCGGGAAAGCCACTCAGCGATGCAAACGTGCGGTGCAAATTCAAGAAGGCCGCGGAAGGCCACTAGATGCTCCACACGCAGGACAACAGGATTATGAGTTTGCGGCTGAGCAAAATCGGACAGTTTGCCTGTCATGGCAGCCATCGTGCGGAAGTTCGTTGATTTTCCCGGCTGGAAGTCCGTCCCTATCCCCTTTTCGGTCAACTCTCCGCCCTCCTGAAGCCCGAAATTAATCAGGCGGTTGAGCCGACTATTCAATCGGCAAAAAAGCTCGCGATTGTTTGGCAAAAGATAGACGTGAGGCCCGTCACATCCCCAAGGCCAGCGGTTCGGGCAGACTTTCAAACAGACAAGTGTCTCCTTGCCCGGAGACCCAGAACAGCTTCACGCGCATCGGCCCTTACAGCAAGGAAAGCGATTCGCCTCGGGCCGAGGTAGACATACCGATTCGGCGCCGGACGGTGAACGACGATGGAGCACACAGAGAACTCGGTAGGAACGCAGGATCGCCAGAAGCATCTGGCCCGGCAGGCGCCCGTCGGATGCGCGGCATGCGCCAATCGACGTCCCGGCTGGTTCTGCTCCCTGGGAAGCGCCGTACTGGCCGATCTTGAACTCGCTACCAGCACCATCTCCCTGCCCGCACAGGCATCCCTCTTCAAGCAAGGCGAAGACGCCCGCTGCCTGTACCTGATCTGCAGCGGCTACCTCAAGCTCACCGCAGGACGCGCTCAGGACCGCCAAATGATTGTCCGTGTCGCCGGTCCCGGTTCGATGCTGGGCCTGTACGCGGTCCTCTCCCACGGCGTCTACGAGGTTTCGGCTGAATCGTTGACAGAGGCCCAGCTTCGCCCCGTCGAGCGCGACCGCTTCCTGAGCTTCCTGCGCAGTCACAAGGAGGCCCAGATGCGGGCCGTCCAGTGCATCTGCCAGGAATACCGCTTCGCCCTGCAGGATGCCTGCCGCATTGCCTTGGCCGAGACCGTGGCCGCCCGCCTGGGACGCCTGCTGCTGGAACTGGCCCACCAGATCGGCGAACACCTCAACGGCGGCGGCTTCCGCTTCCCGCTCCTTCTCACCCACGAAGAGATGGCCTCCATGGCCTGCACCACCCGCGAAACCGTCACTCGCACCCTGGGCCAGTTTCGCAAAGATGGATGGATTTCCATCGAAGACTCCCTGGTCACCCTCCATGAGCCGGAGCAACTGCAAAAGCTGGCCTGACGCCTTCCCGGTCAATTTGCCGCTTTCCTACCTTCAGTATCCGGAGTCCAAGAGCTATCATCTTAGGGGGAGTTCACCTTGCGCATGACCCGTTTTGTGGCTGGTTTTTCTGCTTTTCTGCTCTCAATCTCGTTCGCTGCCGCCCAAAAGCCGGCTTCGGTTCCGGCGTCGGCTTCCGTTCCGCCTGCCGTCACCTCGGCTGAAAGCCCGGAGATTCGCGAGTTCCAGAAGATTGAAGACTCTTGGTCCACCTCCATCAACCTGCGCGACCAGTACAACCTCGAACTGGTGCTGTCCCCGCTGTTTGTGGACGTTTCCGCAACCGGCGACATCACCACGCGCAATCAGCAACTGGCGCAGTTGATTACCGGCGAGGACAAAACTCTCCATCTGGATCAGCGCGTGATCACGGTCCGCATGCTGGGCGATATCGCCGTCGCCAACGGCACCTACGTGCTGCACCACAAGGCCGGTTCGAACCAGGTGGACGAAAAGGGCGTCTTCACCCACGTCTTCGAGCGCGCTCGCGGCGGCTGGCTGTGCATCAACTCCCAGCGGACGGTTCTTCGCGAGGACTCGAACGCCAAAACCAAAAAACAGTCCAACGCCGAAATGCCCTTCCACATCCCGCTGTTCACCAAGAGCGACAAGAGTAACCCGCAGCCATAATGCTGGCCGGCCAGCAACTCTCTACCCGCTGACCAGCCGCCGGGCCCCTTGCAGCCGGATCGACACATGGACCAGGCTGAGCGCGGCAGGGGTCACGCCGGGCATGCGGCTGGCTTGTCCAATGGTGGAAGGCCGCACCCGCTCCAGCTTCTCCTTCATTTCGCGCGAAAGCCCGCTGATGGCAGCGTAGTCCATCCACTCCGGAATCAGGACCGCCTCAGCGGCTTTGAGCTTTTCGATCGACTTCTTCTGCTGCTCCAGATACCCGGCAAACTTGATCTCCGTTTCGACCGCGCGTGCTTCATTGCGCAGCACAACGGTCCCCACCGGATCGATCTGACCAGAATCCCCGTTCATCGCCGCGGCCAACTCCTTCAAGAGC
>Ga0255352_1000037_pt1 | contig 67343 bp, 59 predicted proteins | sample HBST0metaG_FD_189939 | JGI IMG/M metagenome (GOLD analysis project Ga0255352, IMG submission 189939) | Peat soil microbial communities from Stordalen Mire, Sweden - H.B.S.T0 | ecosystem: Environmental > Terrestrial > Soil > Wetlands > Peat | place: Sweden: Norrbotten County, Stordalen Mire...
ATCATTTTGATATTGATCAAAATTGGTTACCTTTGTAAACGAAAAATAAAGCAAATTATATTCTAAAACACCTTGATAATTAATGATTACGACTGAACAACTGAAAGCAGTGTCAGAACGCGAGGACGCGTTGAGGAGGTACCTTTGACATTGATGAAAAATTAATACAACTAGAAGAAGAAGAACGCCGGACCCATGCAGAGAACTTTTGGGAAGACCAAAAAGCGGCTGAAGAGCAGATGAAAAAAGTACGTGGAATTAAAGTATGGGTAGAAAACTATAATGAAGTAGTATCAGCGGTAAGCGAACTGGAACTGGCATTCGATTTTTTGAAAGAAGGAGTTGCCGAAGAACAAGAAGTAGATGCCGCTTATCAGCATGCGATCACTTTGATAGAAGCTCTCGAATTGCGCAACATGCTGCGTCGTGAAGAAGATAAGTTGGGAGCTGTACTTAAAATTAATGCCGGCGCAGGTGGTACTGAAAGTCAAGATTGGGCCTCTATGCTCTTTCGTCTTTATCAACGCTGGTGCGAATCAAAAGGATATAAGGTTAACATTACCAACTGGTTGGAAGGCGATGAAGCCGGTATCAAGACAGTTACTCTTCAAATTGAAGGTGAATATGCTTATGGTTATTTAAAAAGCGAGAATGGCGTTCATCGTTTAGTCCGTGTTTCACCTTACAATGCTCAAGGAAAGCGCATGACCTCGTTTGCATCCGTGTTTGTCGTTCCATTAGTGGATGACACCATTGAAATTGTCATTAATCCTGCCGATATTGAATGGGATACGTTTCGTTCTTCAGGAGCGGGAGGCCAAAACGTCAACAAAGTGGAAACAGGCGTTCGTTTGCACCACTTACCAACAGGCATTGTGATTGAAAATACCGAAAGCAGATCACAATTTGGAAATAAAGATAATGCTTTGCGATTGCTTAAATCCCAGTTGTATGAAATGGAGCTGGAGAAAAGGCGGCAGGCACAACAGATAGTGGAAGCCGGTAAAAAGAAGATAGAGTGGGGATCTCAAATCCGAAGCTATGTTTTTGATGACCGACGTGTAAAAGATCACCGGACAAACTATCAGACTTCAAACGTGCAGAGCGTGATGGATGGTGGTATTGATGAATTTATTAAAGCTTATTTGATGGAGTTTGGTGATCAATAGGAATCCTATTATCGCTGTTGTAAACCAGACAACATAACTTTGAAATAATTTTTTTTGTAACTCGCGATTTCATTATGCTCGCGATTGAGTTCGATGAAGTTCGCTAAAACAGTGTATATGACTAATAAAGTATTATTGATGATCCTCGATGGTTGGGGACTCGGTGATCAATCGAAAGCAAACGTAATTGCACAGACACCCACTCCTTATTGGGATTCGTTGCTAAAACAGTATCCTCGCTCTCAGTTAGAAGCATCAGGTGAAAAAGTGGGATTGCCGGATGGTCAGATGGGTAATTCAGAAGTTGGCCATTTAAATATTGGTGCCGGTCGTGTTGTGTATCAGGATTTAGTAAAAATCAACATTGCCTGTCGCGACCATTCTATTTTTGACAACGAAGAAATCGTTAATGCCTTTCGCTATGCTAAAGAACAAAATAAACAAATTCACTTGCTGGGTTTGGTCTCGGATGGCGGAGTTCACAGCTCATTGGATCATGTTTTTACCTTAACAGATATCGCAAAATCCTATGGTATCGACAAAACGTTTGTTCATTGTTTTATGGATGGACGCGACACAGATCCCCGCAGTGGAAAAGGGTTCATTGAGGCACTGGAAAATCATTTGTCACAATCTGCAGGACATATTGCATCCATTGTTGGACGATATTATGCTATGGATCGTGATAAACGGTGGGATAGAGTCAGGGAAGCTTACGATTTGCTCGTGGAAGGGAAGGGATATTCGTCAACCAACATGGTTGAAGCTATTCAACAATCGTATGATGCAGGTGTAACGGATGAATTCATTAAACCCATTGTGCATGTTGATCAGGCGGGATTGCCAATAGCAAAGATTGAACCGGACGACGTAGTTATCTTCTTCAATTTCCGTAATGACCGGGCTAAAGAGTTAACCCTGGTTTTGACCCAAAAAGATATGCCGGAACAAGGAATGCACACCATCCCATTGCATTTTTGCACCATGACTCCATATGATGCGTCGTTCAAAGGATTGCACATACTGTTTAATAAAGATAATGTTCAAAACACGTTGGGTGAGATTGTTTCCAAAGCAGGAATGAAACAGTTGCGCATTGCCGAGACAGAAAAGTATGCGCATGTCACTTTCTTCTTTTCGGGTGGGCGCGAAGAACCCTTTACCAACGAAGAACGTATCTTAGTCCCTTCACCCAAAGTGGCAACATACGATCTGAAACCGGAAATGAGTGCGTTTGAAGTGGCAGATAAGCTCACAGAAGCCATTCAACAACAAAAGTTTGATTATATCACGGTTAACTTTGCAAATGGCGATATGGTAGGGCATACAGGCGTTTATGTAGCCATTGAAAAAGCAATTACGACCGTTGACCGTTGTTTGGAACAAGTAGTGGAAGCTGCAAAGACAAATGGATATGATGTGATTATCATTGCCGATCATGGTAATGCTGACTTTGCAGTCAATGCAGACGGAACGCCCAATACAGCACATTCACTCAATCCTGTACCTTTTGTTTTTGTTTCCGGGAATCATCAGGCAAACGTAGAAAATGGCATTCTGGCCGATGTGGCACCATCAATTTGTGTTTTGCTCCATATTGAACAACCACAGGATATGACAGGTAAAAACCTGATTCACATTCACTGATAAAATAAGCAGAAAGATGATAATATGAGTCTCATCTTTTTGCTTTGCTGTTTTATACAAGAAACCTTCGTTCAAAATACTATTTCTCTGAGGTAACCGTTATATATTAAAACGTCCTGAAGGGTAGTGTATGAGAAAATATTGGCTTTATTTCGTTGTTTTACTGGGAATCAATGCTTCAACAACCTTGTTAGCTCAGGATAACGGGTTTCGTGAGGTAGACGATCGTCCATGGCACTATGGATTTGTGTTAGGCATCAATGCCTATAGCTTTGGTGTTACACCGGTTGATGCAACGAAAGGCGCTCAGGTTTCATCGGTTTCACCGGGCTTTACGGTAGGAATGATTGGTGATATGCGATTGTCAAAGTATTTCAATCTTCGTTTTGTACCAACATTGAATTTTACCGATCGAACAGTTTTAATAGATTCATTATTACCTGGTAATTCAACAGATCCGAAATGGTCGGCTTCAATGCAAACGACGGTTAATTCAGCGATTATTGATTTGCCAGTCTACTTAAAATACCGATCAATATGGTATGGACGTTCTCGCCCTTATCTATTGTTTGGTGGAGGAATGACTTATGATGTAGGTCGTGATAACACGCAACCAATACTACTTAAACCTTCTGATTTTTATGTGGCAGTTGGCGTAGGTTGTGATTTATATTTCAGCTATTTCCGCTTAGCGCCTGAACTGAAGTTTTGCTTCGGACTGAATAACTTATTGACACCAACCTCAGTACGTTCAACTGGTACTTTTGGTGACCCCAGATTTACTGACGAAATATCGAAGTTGACTTCGCGTGTAATAGTTCTGAGTTTTAATTTTGAATGATTACCCGCCCGCGAGAAAATCATCAATCAGGGATTTTACTTGAGGAACCGTTTCAAAGATGTTTCTGTTCATCACCACCACATCAAATTGAGGAGCAAACTCCATTTCTAAAGCAGCTTTTGAAAGGCGTTCAGTGATCACTTCGGGAGTATCAGTACCCCGATGTTCCAACCTGTTCTTTAATTCTTCAATCGACGGAGGTTGCACAAAAATAGCCAACGCTCTGCTACCAAAATAGTTTTTGAGTTTCAGGCCACCCTTTACATCGACATCAAACAACAGATTTGTACCTGTTGAAAGTGCTCTTTCCACCTCACTTTTCAGTGTCCCGTAAAATTTATTGGGATAAACTTCTTCGTATTCGATGAATTCGTTATTTGCAATCCGTTGAAGAAACTCTTCCGGAGAAAGAAAAAAATATTCCACTCCATGTTGTTCGTTTCCTCGCGGTAACCGGCTAGTAGCTGAAATGGAAAATTGAAACAACTGCTCACCCCTCAATAGATGATTAATCAAGGTGCTTTTGCCAGCTCCAGATGGAGCTGAAAAAATAATTACTTTTCCTTCTTTCATCTGTTTATATTTATTTCAACTTCAATTTTAATCGTGATTTAATGTTCGTTTCAGATGAAGTTTCATAAAAAAAGATTCAAAATGCCTGGATATTATAAGACATTAAAAACCTGTTCTTTAATCTGTTCCAAATCATCTTTCATCAGCACTACGATTTTTTGCATTTCGCTATGATTGGCTTTAGACCCTAATGTATTGATTTCACGTCCCATTTCTTGTGCAATAAATCCAAGTTTCTTACCGGGGCTCGTTTCGTTTACCATTGTAGTGCGAAAATAGTCAAGATGGTTTTGAAGCCGCATTTTCTCTTCGTTAACGTCTAATTTTTCAATATAATAGATTAATTCTTGTTCAAACCGATCAGCATTGTAATTGTCGCCGATATTTTGCAGTCCTTCACGCAGCCTGCTTTTTACCCGATCAATACGTTCAGTTTCATATTGCGATACAGAATTAAGTAGCTCATTGATATGAATTAGTTTTGCATCAAAAAGTTTATCTAATGAACGTCCTTCTTGCTTTCTAAATTCTTCAACTTGTTGCAATGTATCCATCGTAACTTGTAAAACTGTTTCCCATTCATTTTCATCAAGCAGTTGTTCTTCATTCTCAAATACCTGCGGAAGTCGAAGAAGAATGTCGAACCAATTTTGAGGCATTGGAATATGGGTTGATTCGGCTAATTGACTAATTTGATCATAATAGCTTTTGAAAGCAACCTCATTAATTTGCTGAGTTGTTTTTTCATTTGGACTTGAGATGAGTATTGATACTTCCACCTTACCTCTTTCGAGGTGTTGAGTAATTGCTTTCCTCAATTCTAATTCCTTTTCACGGAACATAGAAGGCATGCGTAGGGAGATATCAATTTGTTTGCTGTTTAATGTTTTTATTTCAACAGTGATTTGTTTATTCTCAATATCACGGGAGATTTTCCCATAACCGGTCATTGACTGAAGCATAATGCTATGTGGTTAAAAATTAGAATGCAAATGTACGGGTTTTGGGTTAAAAAGTGTACATTTGCAAATCAATTTTGTTGATTACATCATTTTATCCTTATAAGTTGTTTTACGCACTCATTTTATGCCTGTTATTCTTCATCTTGAAACATCCACGTCTGTTTGTTCGGTTGCTTTATCCGTGGATGGAAAACTTATTGCTGATCGCATCTCATTTGAAGGCCCATCTCATGCAGTGCTTTTAGCTCAATTCGTAGATCAAATCTTACATGATACACTTTCTCCAGACTTTCGTCCTGATGCAGTAGCTATTAGTTGTGGTCCAGGATCGTACACCGGCTTACGCATTGGAGTTTCTATGGCCAAAGGACTCTGTTATGGATGGAAAGTGCCATTGATAGCCATTGATACGCTTCAGTTGCTTGCATATAGTGCTTCTAAAATAGCTTCGTTTGATGAATCGGCATTGTTATGCCCAATGATTGATGCCCGTCGTATGGAGGTTTTTTCAGCTATTTTCAATCAACAATTACAAATTATACGCCCTGTAGCTGCTGACATTGTGGATGAAACAACTTATTTGCCGTGGCTGGAAAAGCATATAATGATATTTTTTGGCAATGGTGCTGATAAATGTCGTATCCATATCACGCATTCAAACGCACAGTTTTTGGAAAATATTGTACCTAAAGCAAGTGAAATGATCGAGTTGGCAGAAAGAGCATTTATCAATGATCAATTTGTTGATACTGCTTATTTTGAACCGTTTTATTTAAAAGATTTTGTGGCTACTGTGCCTAAAAACAAAGTATTGTAATTGGGGGCCTTACAGTTTTCATTGTTGTCTTTTTTATCCGAAGCTGTCTTTCTCACATCAATAAATTATAAAACCTAATGTCAATGGATGCTGTTACATTTTCTGACAATGAAAAAGCCAGATTGGCATTGGGCTTCATTCAAAACACGAACCTACACCTTTTTTTGACTGGCAAAGCAGGTACCGGAAAGACGACTTTTTTAAAGCAGCTCAAAACAATTTCTTCCAAGCGGATGATTGTGGTAGCACCTACAGGGGTAGCTGCATTGAATGCAGAAGGAGTAACCATTCATTCGTTTTTTTCCTTACCCCTTTCTCCATATATTCCTATGCAAGAAGGTGCTTCAAATGAAAAATCACTTTCCCGTACAAAAATAGCCATTATCCGAAACTTAGACTTGCTGATTATCGATGAAATTAGTATGGTTCGTGCCGATTTGCTGGATGCGATAGATGCTGCGTTACGACGATACAGAAGACGAAAAGAACCTTTTGGTGGTGTACAATTATTGATGATTGGAGATCTACAGCAATTACCTCCTGTTGTTACCGATGTTGACAAAGAACTATTAGAATCTTATTACAAAACCTTTTATTTTTTTGGCAGTTATGCTTTAAAGCGAGCCCATTTTGTGACCATTGAATTGGAACACGTCTATCGTCAACGTGATCAACAGTTTATTCGTGTGCTCAATGCAGTGCGTGAAAACCGCCTTCAATCGGACATCTATCAATTGTTGCGAAGTCGATATATCCCAAATTTTCACTCGGATGAACATGTCATTTTAACCACACACAATAATCAGGCACAACGAGTTAACACAGATCACCTGACCCGTTTATCCAATCCATCACATATTTATGAAGCAATTGTCAGCGGAGAATTTTCCGAATCAGCTTATCCTACAGATTTTAGCTTGGAACTAAAAGAAGGAGCTCGAGTCATGTTTTTAAAAAATGATTCTTCAGAAGCTAAAGCCTATTACAATGGCAAAATTGGCATCGTTACTTCATTGAATAAAGAAACAGTTACGGTAAAGTGTGATGGAGATATTCAATCCATCGCGATTTCTCCAATGGAATGGAATAATATGCAATACAGCTTCAATGAAGAGACTCGAGAAGTGATTGAAAAAACCATTGGCACCTTTATACAAATTCCACTTAAGTTAGCCTGGGCAATTACCATTCATAAAAGTCAGGGGTTAACGTTTGATCGTGTAGTAATTGATGCAAGAGCAGCTTTTGCTCATGGACAAATTTATGTGGCACTAAGTCGTTGTCGTTCATTAGAGGGTTTGATTTTAACTACTTTGTTTAGCGAGAAGTCATTAGTAATGGATCAGGAAGTGACTGATTTTACGCAACAATGTGAACAAGAACAGCCAACAGAGATTATGCTGGAAAAGGCTCGTGAGGAATACATACATCAGTTATTATTTGAGTTGTTTGATTTTGTACCTATTAAGCATGCAATTTCAAATTTGTTTCATCAGCTTTCTGAACATGAAACTATTGTTGTGGGAATGAAACTGGATGATATTCGAAGCATGAGCAGTAACTTTGAGCAAGATGTTTTAGAGGTGAATGATCGGTTCCTTGCACAAATAAAAACCCTGCTACAATCGACCGAATTAATTGAAAATAATACTCTTTTGCAAGAACGGGTTAAAAAGGCAGTTCCTTATTATGCCGATAAAATCGATAAAATCGTTCTGTCTGTTTTGAAAACAGAACAAATTGAAACCGATAATCAAACAGTAAAAAAAACATTCGATGAATTAGTCTTTCAACTTCGGGAACAAGCCTGGACTAAAAAGAGTTGTTTAGAAAGTTGTACAAAAGGTTTTGCTATCTCACACTATGTCACGGCAAGAACGAATGCCGTATCGCTATTTGAGCAAGCCTTCAACAAAGAACGCGCTCAGAAGAGTCTTATCACTAAAATATTCGTGCCACATCAAGAGCTTTATTTACAATTGCGTGCATGGAGAAATGCAAAAGCAAGTGATTTGGGTGTAGAACCCCATATTATTTTACGACAAACATCGATTGACAAGATTTGTTCTACTTTGCCTTCGACCAAAAAGACTTTAGGTGCAATTAAAGGTGTTGGAGCAAAACGAATGAGAGAATTCGGAGATGAATTGTTAGAAATTATTGTAGAATACCTGAAAATGAGAGGATTGATGACAAAAGAGAATTTGAATTTAAAGTTACAATATAAAATTCAGTCTCAAAACGTGGATGAATCAGTATTTTGATTATGAATGTATTCGGAGAATAAAAACCAGATAAAAAAATGAAGCGTAATTTATTTATCAGTTTAATGGTAGCATTGTTGATGTTTTCAACATCATGGTGCAGTGCGCAACCTTATCAGGTTGGAATATGTTTGAGTGGGGGTGGAGCATTAGGTTTTGCACACATTGGGGTATTACAGGCGCTAGAAGAAAGCGGGATATATCCGCAAATTATTTCCGGAACAAGTATGGGCGCTGTAGTTGGGGCATTTTATGCAGCGGGCTATACACCCAACGAGATATTAGACATCATTCAACACGAAAAAATGTATAAAACAGACAAAATTCTGAGGGTTCGACTTGGAAAACATAAAACAGGATTTGCAGATCATCTTTCATTGCGCAATGTAATCAACAAATACATTCCCAATGATAATTATGATAGTTTACCCAAACCTTTCTTTTCGTGTGCAACGAATTTAAGTACCGGAGTTGCTGAATATACATCGCATGGAGGTGATTTAAGCCGGCATATAATCGCTTCGGCATCAATACCTGGTATTTTTGAAGCTGTGAAAATTGATTCATGCTATTATGTAGATGGAGGAGTCCTGAACAATTTGCCTGCGCAGCCCATTCGTCCATTATGTAAAATCGAGATATCAGTGATTCTCAGTCCATTCACACCTTATCCAAAAATTAAAAGTTTATCGGATGTATTACACAATGTACTCAAGATCATGTCAAGAAACAATTCCCTTGAGGGATGTAATATGTCCGATTATGTGATCAATGTTGATATTGACCAACGTTTAGATATGCTTAGTTTTAAAAGTTACAAAGATATTTATTTTGCCGGTTATAGAATCGGCAAAGAGTTTATTGCCAAACATCCCGAATTATTAAAATATACGACACCAAAACCTCTACCAACTCCACATGTGTTGCCCAAAACTCTTTCGAGTTTTCATTATTGATATGATGTTTAATAATCAGATACCTTTTTTTATTGGAGATTTAATATGAGATGAAAAAAACGATTATTGATCTATTTGAGCAAGCGGTTAAGAAATATCCGGATAATAGCTTTTTGTTTGAAAAACAAGGCGCTGTATTTCAAGAAATGACTTATTTAGCAACGCGCGACAAGGTATATCAGTTAGGTGCAGGATTAGTGTCTCTTGGCGTTGAGAAAGGCGAACATGCAGCATTGTTATCTGAAGGAAGAAATTATTGGATAATGAGTGAGTTGGCTATATTTTATGCCGGTGCTATCAATGTTCCTCTTTCTGTCAAATTAGAAGAAAGTAATGATCTAATTTTCAGATTGCAACATGCAGAAGTACATTATCTTTTTGTTTCTGCCTTCCAATTACCAAAGATTCGCGCAATAAAGAATGTCTTACCTTTACTTAAGCAGATCATTGTTTTTGACGAGCTACCAAATTTAGAAAATAAGGAGATGTCAATCAATCAATTGTTTGACATGGGAAAAACTTACTTAAATGAATATTTAACAGAGAAATTTCTGGCTATTGGTCAATCCATAGGCAATGATGATGTTGCCACCATTACTTACACATCAGGTACTATTGCAGAGCCAAAAGGTGTGATGTTGACACATCGTAACTATACGGCCAACGTGGAACAATCTCTGACATTATTATCGATTCCGGAAACATGGCGCACTTTTATTATTCTACCATTAGATCATTGCTTTGCTCACGTAGTTGGTTTTTATATATTTATGACTTCCGGAGCAGGTGTTGCTACCGTACAAACCGGGAAAACACCATTAGAAACGTTGAAAAACATTCCCATCAACATCAAAGAGGTGAAACCTCATTTAGTATTAAGTGTTCCGGCATTGGCCAAAAACTTTCGTAAAAACATTGAAAATGGAGTGCGAACACAAGGTAAAATGATCAATTTATTGTTTCATTTTGCTTTGAAAGTTACATATACCTATCATCAAGATGGAATTTTAAAAAGTCTCTCATGGCAAAGATTATTATTCCCATTGGTAAAGCTTTTCGATAAAATTATTTTTTCTAAATTACGTGAAGCTTTTGGTGGTAATCTTCAATGCTTTATCGGCGGTGGAGCATTGTTAGATATGGAACTGCAACAATTTTTTTATGCTATTGGTATTCCAATGTTTCAAGGTTATGGTTTGTCAGAAGCAACGCCTGTGATTTCGTCCAATAGCCCCGATAATCATCTTTTAGGTTCGTCAGGGAAATTAGTACATCCATTGGATTTGAAAATTATTGATAACCAAGGAAATGAACTTCAGCCAAACGAAATAGGAGAAATCATTGTGAATGGCGAGAATGTGATGGCAGGCTATTGGAAAAACACTGATTCAACTCATGAAGTTTTACAAAATGGTTGGTTACATACAGGTGATATGGGCTACATGAATAAAAGCGGTTTTTTGTATGTTGTAGGTCGATTTAAAAGCCTTTTAATTGGCAATGATGGTGAAAAATATAGTCCCGAAGGTATCGAAGAAGCCATTGTATCGAACTCACATCATATAGACCAGTTATTTTTATACAACAATCAAAAAGGGTACACTGTTGCATTGATAGCTCCCAATCGGGAATCTCTTAAACGGCATGTTAAACATGATGTTGCGACAGTTGAAGGAAAGCTGGAAGCTATTCAACTTATTTTACATGATATCAATAAATTCAGGGCAGGTAGCACTCATGCAGGAATGTTTCCAGAACGATGGTTGCCTGTAGCATTTGCTATTCTTTCAGAGCCTTTTTCGGAACAAAACAGAATGATTAACAGTACCCTTAAAGTAGCTCGAGGTGAAGTAGAATCTGTTTATGATGAGACATTAAAATTTCTCTATACGCCGGAAGGAAAAATAATTACAAATGATCGAAACTTGGCAACCATTTTTTAAGACCATTTTTGTTGCTTATATTTCATAAAATTCATAATTAATTATATGATAGATATTTCCCAATTTGAAGAAAAAAAAATGGCGCTTTATACATTGGGGTGCCGTCTCAATTTTGCAGAAACTTCAACTATTGGACGTCAATTGATTGATGCCGGTTTTCGTAAAGTCAAACCCGGAGAGAAAGCTGATATCTGTGTCATTAACACATGTACTGTTACTGATTTAGCAGATAAAAAATCAAGACAAGCTATTCATCACCTTATCCGGCAACATCCTACCGCTTTCATAGTGGTGACAGGTTGTTATGCCCAGTTGAAACCTGAAGAAGTGAGTACATTGGAAGGTGTTGATTTATTATTGGGTGCAAATGAAAAATTTGATATTATTCAATATATTGGTACCTTAAATAAACAATCGAAAGTAAAAATTCAACATATCATCAGTAAAGAGATTGAGACATTTTTTCCTTCTCTTTCGCATGAAGATCGCACTCGGTTTTTTTTGAAAATACAAGATGGTTGTGATTTTCAATGCAGTTATTGTACAATTCCCCTGGCGCGGGGTAAAAGTCGTAATGGAACAATTGCTGATACGATCATCCTTGCTCAGCAAGCAATTCATGAAGGAGCCAAAGAAATTGTGCTTACAGGAGTGAATATTGGAGATTTTGGAAAATCAACCAATGAATCTTTTTTTGATTTAATTTGTGCTTTAGATAATGTTGAGAGTATTGCCAGATACCGTATTGGAAGCATTGAGCCAAATCTGCTGACGGATGATATCATTCATTTTGTCGCAAATTCCAAACATTTTGCTCCTCATTTTCATATTCCATTACAGTCAGGCAATAACAAAATGTTGGGATTGATGCGTCGTCGCTATCAAAGAGAATTGTTTGAAGAAAAGGTGAAGATTATCAGACACTTACTCCCGAATGCTTTTATTGGCGTTGATGTTATTGTTGGTATGCATGGAGAAACTGCTGATGACTTTGAAGATGCATATCAATTTATTCAATGTCTTCCTATTTCTCAGCTTCACGTTTTTACCTATTCGGAACGCCTACATACGAAAGCATTAGAAATTGAATATCATGTATCATCTGATGAACGGAAACAACGTAGCGAACGATTACATGCTCTTTCTGATCAAAAATTGAAAGCATTCTATCAACAACACATTCATCAAACAGGTTATGTACTGTGGGAAGCAGCGCATAAAGGAACTCTCATGACCGGCTTTACTGAAAATTACATGCACGTAGCTGCACCTTATGACAAGACTAAAATAAATACTTTAGAGCAGGTTACATTACAAAACTTTACCGATTCATTAACCAATAACGGGTGGATCGGGTTTCGACTACCCTAATAATTTTGATTTGTTTTTATGCAATTTGAATTACAATATACCGATACAAAAACCAATGCTCGGGCAGGATTAATCACAACTGATCATGGCAACATCGAAACGCCGATTTTTATGCCTGTAGGCACTGCTGGTACTGTTAAGGCTGTTCATCAACAGGAATTGGCTGAAGATATTCATGCTCAGATTATTTTAGGCAATACGTATCATCTGTATTTGCGACCCGGAATGGATGTGTTAGAGCAAGCAGGAGGTCTACATCAATTTAATGGTTGGTCGCGACCAATCTTAACAGATAGTGGAGGATATCAGGTTTTTTCTTTATCCGAGAATCGTAAGTTAAAAGAAGATGGAGCTCATTTTCGTTCGCATATTGATGGTTCCAGGCATCTTTTTACACCTGAAAATGTTGTCGATATTCAACGAATTATTGGGGCTGATATCATGATGGCATTTGATGAATGTACACCTGGAACAGCCGATTTTAGCTACGCTAAACAATCTATGGAGTTAACTCATCGTTGGTTGGAAAGAGGATTGCGAAGATTTTATGAAACCACACCAAAATATGATCATTCTCAATCTTATTTTCCTATTGTTCAAGGTTGTGTATATACAGATCTACGTAAACAATCGGCAGAATTTATTGCCGGTAAACAACAAGCAGGTAATGCTATTGGTGGGTTAGCCGTAGGCGAACCTACAGAAAAAATGTATGAAATGATTGAAGTCGTCAATGCTATATTACCGAAAGATCGCCCCCGTTATTTGATGGGAGTAGGCACGCCGGCAAATATTTTAGAAGGAATCGAACGAGGTGTTGATATGTTCGATTGTGTTATGCCTACCCGTAACGGACGAAATGGCATGATATTCACTAAAAATGGCATTCTCAACATGAAAAATGAGAAATGGAAGGCTGATTTTTCTCCTTTGGATATTGAAGGAACATCTTATGTGGATATGTTCTACTCAAAAGCATATGTGCGACATCTATTTGTAAGTAAAGAGTTCTTAGCAATGCAAATAGCTTCGATCCATAATTTAGCATTTTATTTATGGTTGGTGCAAGAAGCGAGAAAACAGATTATTGGTGGTGATTTTCCTAATTGGAAAACAAAAATGGTCAAACAAACCATGCAACGATTGTAAAAAAGCTGAACATTGTTACAGATGCAAGCATGGATTTTTTCTTCTCAATTTTCGGGTTATCGAACAAAAAGTCATAAAAACGATGTATCTTTGTAACAGAATATTTTGATAATTCTGTATACAAAATCATTTTAATGCACAACATCTATGAAAAAGTTCATCTATTTTTTTCTCACCGCTTTGTTGATAACGGCGTGTGGAAGCAATGAGCAAAATGCACGCAAGCTCATTAAAACACAAATGAAAAACATTGTCACAGATTTAAAAAGTTATAAATCAATCAGTTTTGGGGGGTTAGATTCGTTGTTTACAACCTATCAAAAAGATTCAACGTATGTAGGCCTTATACGAAAAGTTGCTGATTATAAATCTCTTTCTTCTCAACTAACACAACAAGCCATTACAGCTAAAACAGTAAAAGAAACCGAAGCTATTAAAAAGTCAGTAGATGCATATGCTGATTCTGCTAATCTTGTTAACGATCAAGCTTCAAACTATGCAAAAGCATTCAAAAGTACATTTATCGGATGGCAAATGAGTCATACTTTTTCTGCCATTAATGCACAAGGAACAAACGAAATAGTGACTTATAAGTTTTATTTTGATAAGCCATTAAATAATCTTGTAGGCTGGGAGAAGGAGTGAAAAATTACTTGACTGAATTAATTCTCCCAATTAATTTCAAAAAGCGCTGTTACGTCTTTGCTTGCATTTCCTTCATCAATTTTTAAGCATTACTTTACAGCGCTTTTATATTTGTGAGTTTATACAGGATTTGAACCAGTGACTTCTTGCTTATCAAAAAAGCTCTCTAAACCAGCCGGGCTAATACCCTCGCTTTATTGAAAATAAAAATACCGTCTTCAAAAGACGGTATTTTTGTCGGGGTGACAAGATTCGAACTTGCGACCACACGCCCCCCAGACGCGTACTCTAAACCGGGCTGAGCTACACCCCGCTCATTTATGGTGCAAAAGTAATACTTTTTTCCCTGCTGACAATAGTTTCAGGTTGAAACTTGCTCTCTTGTCACTATTTTTCAAATCCTCTTGTTTTCCCCTTTTCTAAAACGTATCTTTGTAACAAGTAAAATAACTATTCATTTTTTAAAACTAATGTATGGCAACAGTATTATTTGCAGGCAATCCTACCCCTCTTTCTGGGAATGAAATAAAAGTTGGTGCTCAAGCTCCTGATTTCACAGTAGTAGCAAAAGATTTGAGTGAAAAACATTTAAGTGATTTTGAAGGAAAAATCAAAATCATTGCAATTTATCCTAGTATTGACACTTCTGTGTGTGCCACTCAAAACAGAAAGTTTAATGAAGCAGCATCATCCCTTCGAGACGATATTGTGATTTTATCCATCTCGATGGATTTACCTTTTGCACAAAGTCGTTTTTGTGCAGCCGAAGGTCTTGATAAAGTTGTTACACTTTCTGATCATCGTTTAGCTGATTTTGGTCTCAAATATGGTTTTTTGATTGAACCTTTACGTCTTTTAGCGCGTGGAACAGTGGTACTGGATAAAAATAACATAGTTCGTTTTGTAGAATATGTTCACGAAGTGACGACAGAACCTAACTACGAAGCAGCTTTATCCGTTGCCAAGACTTTGTAGCAGCTTGATGTATTTATTTTGAGGTGTTTTGGTGCTTACAACACTAGAACGCTTTTTTTATTTCAAGACGTTCTATTTGGTCAATAAATGATTGAAATTACTACTTTTTACGAAGGAACATACAACATTTGACAAATTCTCCTTATATTCGCATCGTTATTTACTAATTTCTTCACTTCAAAATTTATTATTGTGACTGATAGCATTGTCATTATACCTACTTATAATGAAAAAGAGAACATAGAAGCCATCATTCGTGCAGTTTTTGCTTTATCAAAGCCTTTCCATATTTTGATTATAGATGATGGCTCTCCCGATGGTACTGCTAACATTGTAAAAATGTTGCAAAAGTCTTTCCCTCAATCACTTCATATCGTTGAACGACAAGGAAAACAAGGACTTGGTACTGCCTATATAACTGGATTCCGGTGGGCAATTGAGCACAAATATGATTTTATATTCGAAATGGATGCAGACTTCTCGCATAATCCAAATGATTTACTTCGTTTATATGATGCATGTGTTAATGGAGGAGCAGATGTAGCAATAGGTTCTCGTTATTTAGATCATGTCGTTAATGTGATTAATTGGCCGATAGGACGTGTTATCATGTCCTATTTTGCATCGAGTTATGTACGAATGATTACCGGAATGCGAATTTTTGATACTACTGCTGGATTCAAATGTTATCGTCGCCAAGTTTTGGAAACTATTGAATTAGATAAGATTCATTTTAAGGGATACGCTTTTCAGATTGAAATGAAGTTTACTGCATATAAATGTGGCTTTCAAATACAAGAAGTGCCTATTGTATTCGCAAATCGCGTTTTAGGTATTTCAAAAATGAATGGAGGTATTTTTGGGGAAGCCTTTTTTGGCGTTCTAAAGTTGAAATTGAAAAGCTATTTCAAAAAATACCCACAAAAACAAGTTGAACGATAAATTTTTGCATTGAAAAATATTTACTTGCTTTTTCCTTTTAAAAAGAAGTAACTAATAACCCAATGTTTAATGCAATAACTATGATAGCGATGATCCCGATCAGGATCATCGTTCTTTTTTTATTGACGTACTTACCCATTACTTTAGGTGATGAAGTAAGGTAGAATTGAGCAAGAATAGTTATTGGGAGTTGGATACTTAAAATCATTTGAGACACAATCAGGGCGTTCAAAGGATTGGTTACAAAAAACAGTAAAATAGTTGCGCCTAAAATAGAAATCAACACACCTAATTTTGAATGATTGTCCTTAATGTCGAAAGGTTCTGCAAAAAGTCCGGTAAAAATGGAACCACCCGCCATACCTGATGTAACCGAAGATGCGATTCCTGCAAATAAAAGCGCTATGGCAAAAATATTGGAAGCGCTGTTACCCAAAAGAGGAATCAGTAACTGATGTGCTTGCTGCAACTCATCGATGGGTTGGTGATGGGTAAAAAAGATGGCCGCCGCCATTATAAACATAGCAATGTTAATTCCCCAGCCAACAATCATCGAAAATAACGTATCGAAAAATTCATATTTCAGCAATTTTTTAATTGATGCATCATTGCGTTTATGTAGTTGGCGACTTTGAATGATTTCGGAATGCAGAAATAAATTATGAGGCATTACAACCGCTCCCAAAACACTGAGAATCATTAATAATGAACCTGTTGGTATTTGAGGAACAAAGGAATCAGTTGCAACTTTTAGCCATTCTACATGCACCAACGATAATTCGTAAATAAATGAAACGCCAATAATAGAGACAAACCCGATGATCCATCGTTCAACTTTTCGATATGAATTGGTGAAGATAAAAATTATAACCACGATAGCAGACAAAATAACGCCAACCATTATGGGAAGTCCAAAAAGCATTTGCAAAGCTATGGCAGCCCCCAATAACTCAGCTAAAGATGTTGATATTGAAGCCATGACCGCTGAAATAAGAATAGGGCGAGAAAACTTATGCGGCATATGATAGTTTACGGCTTCTGAAAGACACAAACCTGTGACAATACCCAAATGAGCTACATTATGTTGTAAGACAATCAACATGAATGTACTTAACGTAATCACCCACAATAGGGTATACCCGTATTCAGCACCACCGACAAAATTTGTTGCCCAATTTCCCGGGTCGATAAAACCTACTGTTACTAATAAACCGGGGCCAATATATTTAAATATTTCAAAGGCCTTTTTTGAAGGATGGTGTGACTGTCTTTGCCAGTCTTTTATATTGAAAAAACTCATAGCTGTAACTTCTTATTTTTTGCAATGTTACTATTTAATGTCGGAAATGGCAAATATTGTTTATAAATTCGTATCTTTGTGTTAGAAAGCAGCATAATATAAATGTTGTATAACGATAATTAGTGAAGAAAAGCACGGACTTATGTCCATGTATCCGGAAGAAAAAGCCTCTTGAAAAGACATCATCGGTGATCATCTCATATTGATGTTTTTTTCGATTGCTCTCATCCATTTGTCAAAGTTTTTACGTCTAATATAAAACACTCATTTATTCATTTACTCACTAATTTCAAAAAAAAATGATGCTTATGAAACCTTTTATTGCTGTAAATCAATTGATCCGCTCTGTACTCATTATGTCTATTGGCATATGTTTGTTTTCGTGTAATTATGTTAATGGTCATACTATTTCAGGATCAGGGCATATTGTGAACCAAGAGCGAAAAGTTTCTTCTTTCACCCGTTTGGATATTTCTGTGCCTTTGGATGTAACACTCATTCCATCCAATCAAAATCGGGTAGTAGTTGAAATTGATGACAATCTGCAATCGTATGTTACAGTGGTTCCTGATGGATCTTTGCTTTCTATTTCAGTACTAAAAAACACCAGTTTTTCAACAAAAATGAAAGGGAAAATTGAAGTGTACTTTGATTCGTTAACAGCACTAAGCAATCATTCGGTTGGTATGCTAACAATGCAAGACACACTACATACAACTCATTTTGAACTTAATAACCACGCCGTAGGGAAAACTTGTCTGCAACTTGATGCTAAAGTAGTTGTGGTAAATAATCATTCAGTAGGAGCCCTCAATCTTTGTTTGATAGTTGATTCTTTATCACTACAAAATCATGCCGTAGGAGAAACTATTTTGTCAGGTAGATGCAATGATGCTGTGATGAATAATCAAAGTGTAGGTAATTTTGATGCAAAACAGTTTCATTGTCAAGAAATACACCTAATTAATAGCGCTGTTGGAAATGCATCCATAACGGCAGATGAAGCATTTTATGTTACTAACTCAGGAGTAGGTCACCTTACTCTATACGGGAAAGGCATAGTGAAAGAGTTACAAGACAACGGAATTAGTAAAACACAACGTGATGACAATTAAGATAGCTCCTCATAATTGAACGTTTTCGTGAGCTAATAACCATTTTTTACGGTCGATGCCACCATTGTAACCACTCAATGACCCAGAAGTGCCTATCACACGATGGCACGGAATAATGATGGGAAAAGGGTTATGATGGTTGGCATTACCAACCGCCCTGTAAGCTTTTGAATTGCCAATAAGCTTTGCTATAGTTTGGTAAGAACATGTTTTTCCAAATGGAATTGTTTGTAATGCAAGCCAGACCTTTTGTTGAAAAGTAGTGCCTTGATGACGTAAACGTAAAGAAAACGTTTGGCGTTCACCGAAAAAATAAGCTTTCAATTGAGCAATTCCTTCACTTACCGCCTCATTTTCATCGCCAATCATTTCAGGTTGCTGATCAGCATACGAGATGGATATAATTTCGTTGTTATCCCCCTGAACACATATCCATCCAATAGGAGATTGAAATGTTCGTTGGGTCATTTATTTGATATTAAATGATAATGCTTTCCCTTTCGTATTACCAATTACCTTATTATTCTCAAATTGCAGCACACCATTTACGAATGTATGTGTCACTTTTGCATGCAATGAAACTCCTTCATAAGGTGACCAACCACATTTTGAAAGGATAGTTTCGGGAGTAATAGTCCAGATATCGTTTGGATTAACCAACACTAAATCCGCAAAGAAACCTTTTCGAATATATCCCCGACGATGAATTCGAAACAATGTTGCCGGAGCATAACACATCTTTTCAACGACTTTTTCGATACTTACTTGGCCATGACGTACCAACTCTAACATGAGAGGAAGTGAATATTGAATGGACGGAATGCCCGAAGGTGTCTGAAAATAATTTCCTGCTTTTTCAATAAGTAAGTGCGGCGCATGATCAGTAGCAATGGTGTCTATTTTATTTGTCGTAAGAGCCTGCAACAATGCCTTTTTGTCATTTTCCGTTTTAATGGCAGGATTGGATTTGATTCGTGCTCCTAATTGTTCATAATCACGTTGATCGAACCAAAAATAGGGGATACATCCTTCAGCTGTAATTTGTTTCTCAGATAATGGTTTTGAACCGTCAAAAAGAGCTAACTCATTAGCTGTACTGACATGAGCAATATGCAGTCTGACGTGATGTCGCATAGCCATTTCCACTAAAAATGCAGTTGATTTGTAACATGCCTCTGTGGAACGAATCATTGAATGGTAGCTAAATGGAATATTTTCACCAAATTTTTCGCGATATATTGCGCTATTTCGCTGAATAACAAGATCATCTTCTGCATGTGCCACTAACAAATGCGGAGATGAAACCATCAGTTTCTGCACCGTGTCTTTATCAATAACTAAATTTCCCGTTGTTAATCCCACATACATTTTAATTCCAGCTACCTTTTGTGGATCAGCTTGCACAAGTTCATTAAGATTGTCAGACGTTGCTCCTAAAAAGAAACCATAATTTATCCACGATTTCTCCTCTGCAAGATGTTGTTTCATCTCCAATGCTGCCAGGGTAGTCGTTGGTGGAATAGTGTTAGGCATATCAATAAAGGATGTGACTCCACCCGCTAATGCAGCTTTTGATTCTGTTTCAATATCTGCTTTTTCTGTTAAGCCGGTTTCACGAAAATGAACATGCGTATCAATTACTCCCGGCAAAAGCCAAAGCTCGGAAGCATCAATAACTTGGTTTTTATTTAAAATATTTTCCGGAACTTCTCCTTTGAAAATTTCAGCAATTATATCCCCTTCAATGCGAAGTGAGCCACGAAAAGTGTTTTTCTCAGTAAAAATTTTAGTGTTGTGAATAATAATACCCTGTTTATTCATTGTTTGACACGTTAGATTACGTTTTTTTATGATTAAATATGATTTAGACAAAAAGTCCGCCATTAAAACTTCGAAACTCCTCTCTTTTGCAGAAAACACCGCAAAAATACAAAAAACTTCTTCGTATAACGACTTTTCCAATAAAAACATGCTATTGTTTGAATCGAAAAATGTTTAGCAAAATGGACAAAAGGGAATAGAGCAATAAAGACAGGTAACTACCTGAAATGAAGATTTTAATGCAGAATTAAATCATTCAACGCACCTTCCAGTTCATTAAATTGTATGATACAGCCTTCTTCTGTTAACCGTTTTGAAAAGGCATAACAACCGGTTAATAAAATTTCAGGATCCGTTTTTAATACCCAACGTGCTGCTTTTGAAGCTATGAACGAAGGAATAGCAGGTACCCAAGGCCTGTTCAACACTTTTCTCAGTACTTTCATAAAGGTTTCGTTTGAGACAGGTTCAGCCGAAATAGTATAAACACCTTCCATCATGCGCTTATAAAGGGAACAACGAAGGAGCTGCATCAAATCATTTATATGGATCCAACTAATGCCTTGTTTTCCGGAACCAATAGATGCTCCTAAGAATGATTTTGTCAATCTGATTAAAAGGGGTAATGCTCCACCATCTTTTGCTAAAACGATGCCTAATCGAAAAATTATTTTACGTGTCGACGGTAATTTAACTACCATGAATGCTTTTTCCCATTGATCACAAACTTCTGCCATAAATCCTTTCCCCATAGGAGCTTCTTCCGAACAAAGGTTCAATGTATCTCCGTAATATCCGACTGCGCTCATTTGCACAAATAAGGAAGGTGGAGTCTGACATCGTAAAATAGCTGTTGTTAACGCTTTGATAGAATGAATACGGCTTTGGAGAATTGCATGGCGATTTGTCTCTGTAGGTACTGATTGAATACTTTGACCGGTAAAATTAAAAACAGCAACAGTTTGTTCCAATATGTACCACCATCCATCCGGAGTCTTTGCATCCCAATGAACAAAATCAATTGCATTTTCATATCGGTTTTCTCCACGTGTCAAAACAACAACGTGATATCCGATTTGTGAAAAATAAGTAGCAGTATGTTTGCCTAAAAACCCCGTACCACCAGCTAATACAATCGTAGGTTTTGTCTTTTCTTGCATATTATGCTTCGTTATTCCGGATAAACTGTTTAACGACCAGCGATGCTTGTTGAAAATAACGCTTGGGAACCACTACTGTCACGGTAGCTCCTGCAATCCATGGAGCCACATTGCCAAAATTTTCATTATTGAGAAATACTTCTATACCCGAATCTTCCAAGAGACTTTTCACCATACCACATTCCCACATTTCACCCGAATAAACTTTAATAGGTGTGTCTTCGTCTGTTTCAACTTCTGCTTTTGATAAATAATCATTATCTAAACTTGATAAAAACAGATGAGACTGAAGCTTGGAAATAAATTGTTGTACTGCATAGTCATTGATCATGGATACTGAGTTACTCACTTTTGAGATATGTCTTACAATCCAACGTTCCCATACACTCATTCTCTCAAATAAAAATTCACCCCCTAAAAAGCTCTTTGTAATTGCTTTTTCAAACAATTCAACCGGGAAAGCACGAATTAGTTCTTTCTCACGTTGTTCCTCGGTTGGCTGCATTCCGCATATAAAAAGACCAATGATTTTTTGTTGCAATTGCGAAGAATATTCTTGACAAAAGCTATCCATGCGTTGTTGAATTTTCCCGGCATAAATAGAGCTACCAAGAACGATGAACTCAAACTGTTCCAAATCAGGATGTGGATGTTTTTTGATATCAATGACTTTACTTTCCTGTTCTGACAGTCCAACAGCTATTTGCCTGGCAATTTTTTCAGTTGTGCCGTGTTTGGAAATATATAAAATTGCTATTTTCATATTCACATTGTTTGATCAAGATGAAATTGATTGCTAATCACATCATAGGTCTCAATTTTCAGATCAAAGCCCGTCATATCATATAAGTTATTGAAGTCATCTTGACTTTCAGACTTATTCACATGAAATCGGGTTATTTGTTGAGTTTTATTTATTGACCTCCCCCAAAAGGAGAGGAATATGCCTGTAAAATGAGTAAATCTTGCTCAATTCACAATTGTTACAGCCCCTATATTTGTGCCAATGGAACTCGTCCCGAATATCGGGACTCGTTTCATTTGAATTTAGTTTTTATTTTTCAACAAATATACAACTTGAAACTGAAATTAGTTCAATTACTGAATGAAAACGGGAATACATAAAGATAATATGCTGTAAAATGCAGCATTAGTAAGTAAATATTAACCTTTCATGATCTTACAATTATATTTCAATACCTAAAAAAGAGTGATGAAATCGTGTGATAAGGAATCATTATAACTTCAAAAATAAACCATGTTGTTTTTCACATGCCCTGTTAACACTTTGTTTTCATGGTTATAAAGGGGAATAATAGACTTTATACCGATTACGCAGTTAACCCTATGAACACAATTGATGCAATCTCTATGAAAACGGGACTTCTCATTTTATTGCTGATCGGTCGCAGCACGACGTTCGCCGACAATGCACCTGTAACCCCGCCAGCCAATCCGGTTCCTATATTTAAATGCCCGATGCCGCCACGGGTGAGCAACGCTTCGGGCGTGGCCTTTGGAACGCATTATGATATGTCATCATGATTCTCTCTGTAGGGTTTTTAATCGGTCAGATACCGGACAGTATGGTAAAATTATGCATCTGACATGAAAACAACGAATTAAATGTAGTATAGACCCAATTATGAAAGGACAAAAGATTATTCCAAATGGAAAAGTCCCTGTTCCAAATGGAAAAATAATTATTGAAAGTTTCACAACTCATATTCATTGGGTCTGTTCAACAAACTGTGTCAAAAAGGATAATTAATTGATATTCCATCTTTGTTCAAAAATAATAATAAATTGGGCCATAATTTGCTTCCATCCGGAAATAGGTCCAACATTTTCAAAGATTTTTCTTTGTACTAAGTAAAGTAATTTCATAAGTGCCTGTTCATTGCTGAAAACACGTTTGGATTTAGTGACCTTACGTAATTGGCTGTTAAAGCTTTCAATGATATTGGTTGTATAAATCAGCTTCCTTATCTTATCCGGATATTCAAACATTTTTGAAAGCTTATCCCAATTCTCTAACCATGATTTAATTATATATGGATATTTTTTTGTCCACTCTTGATCAAATTTCGATAAAGCTTTTTCTGCCTGATCTTTATCATTAGCCTGATAAATTTCTTTCAATGAGGCAACCACTGCTTTGCGATCCTTGTGAGGAACATATTTCAACGAGTTTCTTATTTGATGAACAATGCATAGCTGTATCCCCGTTTTTGGAAAAACAGCTTCAATGGCTTGAGAGAACCCTTTCAGATTGTCAATACTGGCTATCAATACATCCTGCACGCCACGACGTTGTATGTCATTAAGAACAGACAGCCAAAAATGGGCACTTTCAGCTTGACCGATATACATCCCCAGCAAATCTTTGATCCCTTCACGATTTACACCTATCAGACAATATACAGCTTTCGTTTTTATGGCATTATCTTCCCGAACTTTATAATGTATTGCATCCATCCAAACAATGGGATACACACTTTCTAATGAGCGTGTCTGCCATTGTTCTATCTCTGGGAGTATCTTATCTGTTATGCTGGTTATAGTGCCCGGAGATATCGTTAACTGATACATTTCACTCAAATGATCGCAAATATCTGTATAACTCATTCCTAAAGCATACAGACTGATAATCTTGTGATCTAATCCTTCCCCAAGGGTAGTCTGTCTTTTAGGCAACAATTCAGGTTCAAAACTCCCATTTCTATCTCTGGGAGTTGATATCTCGATATTCCCGTAATGAGTCTTGACGTTCTTTGTACTTAAACCATTACGACGATTCTTCTGTCGTGTAAGTATACTTGGTTCACTTTGTAAGTGACCTTCCAGTTCACCTTGAAGTCCAGCTTCCAATAAGCGCTTTAACAAGGGAGCAAGTATCCCGTTCTGACCCTCTAAACTTACTCCTTGCTTGAGCTTAAGTAAGGCTTCTTTCTCAAATTCCTTGTAATCAAATTCTTCTGTCTTATTCATTCTAACTTGTTTTTATAGGGTAAATATATGCTTTTTCCCTTTTTGACACAGTTTATTGAACAGACCCTATTTGTCAGATGGAGGATTTTAGCGGCACACGCTATGAATGAATGATTCACAAACATAAACACGAATATCTTGAAGACTATTGTTGCTAAAATGTAATGGTTTAATCTCATCAAACGTTGCACCAAATTATTTTCAGATGCAAATGAAATTATTTTGTATCTTTGCCAAAGTAAAAAATACAATCACACTTGATAAGCCTAATTTGCTTCTTATGAAACGTTTTAAACGGATAAATACCCTGTTAGGATGGGTGGTATTTATCATTGCTGCAGTGGTCTATCTTTTAACAATGGAGCCCACGGTTAGTTTTTGGGATTGTCCGGAGTTTATTACAACAGCTTTTAAGTTAGAAATCGGGCACCCACCCGGATATCCGTTTTTCTCGTTGGTGGGTCATTTCTTTTCACTTTTTGCTTCTGATCCGGCACATGTCAGTGCCTGGGTAAATCGTATTTCAGTCTTAAACAGTGCAGGTGCTGTTCTGTTTTTGTTCTGGACAATTACGATTTTAGCACGCACCGTTTTGGTGAAATCGGAAGATGAATTGACTGTTGGCAAAATGTTAACTATTTGGGGTGCAGGTTTAGTGGGCGCATTAGCATTTGCTTTTACCGATTCTTTCTGGTTCTCAGCTACTGAAACAGACGTTTTCAGTTTTTCAGCTTTATCGACGGCATTTAGTTTTTGGGCTATGTTACGATGGTCGGAAGTTGCCGATGAAGCACATTCAGATCGTTGGTTACTGCTCATTGCATATGCCATCGGCATTTCGATCGGTGTACATTTGTTGAGTTTATTGACGATTCCCGCGTTAGTCATGATCTTTTACTTTCATAAACATCAGCATACAAAGAAAAGTGCCTTTGTAGCCTTTATTGCGGCCATTGCCATCTTAGCAGCTGTTTTTTACGGAATAATTCCAAGCTTCTTTTGGTTATCGAGTTATTTGGAACTCTTCTTTGTCAATACGTTAGGAATGCCATTCAACAGCGGGGTAATCATTTACGCCATTATTGTGGCTTTGGTATTCATATGGGCAATCTATGCAACACAGAAAGGGAAAAATGAAAAGATGGCGCGTTTTGCGTTTATCCTTGCTATTGCGCTCTCTGGTGCCCCGTTTTTAGGGAAAAGCCTATGGGTTGCTCTTTTGATACTTTTCGTGTTGGTGTATCTCTTACTTATCAAAAAGATAAATATTACCCGTCGCGTGATGAATCTTATCGTATTAGGCGTTGCAATGGTTTTGATCGGCTATTCACAATTTGCCGTGGTACTCATTCGCGCTTCTGCTCAACCACCTATGGATGAGAATGGCCCCAGCGATGTATTCTCTTTGATGGGTTATTTGAGTCGAGATCAGTATGGCGATATTCATCCTTTGTTGTATGGTCCTATGTATACTGCGGACTATAAATGGCAACCAAGTGGTAATGGCATGTGTTCTCCAGTGCAAAAGGAAGGTAGTCCGATATGGAATAAAAAACCGAAAGTAAATCCGAGCGATAAGGATGAATATATTATTACAGGCTACAAAGAGACACCTGTTTACGATCCAGTCTTCAATATGTTTTTTCCACGAATGTACAGTGATCAACCTAACCATATTCAGGCTTATACGTCGTGGGTGGGACAACCCTCAGAAACAGTTGACTATTCCCCTTGTGGCCAAAGTTCCGAAGGAAAGATGCCTTCATTTGGACAGAATTTAAGCTTCTTCTTCGGCTATCAACTTAACTTCATGTACATCCGCTATTTCATGTGGAACTTTAGCGGTAGACAAAATGATAAACAATCGTATGGCGAGATAGATCGGGGTAACTGGATTACCGGGTTTAATTTCATCGACAACATGCTGGTAGGAAATCAAAGCAATTTGCCGCCGGATATGAGGGACAACAAAGGGCGACATACCTATTTCATGCTGCCATTTATCATGGGCTTAATCGGTCTTCTCTTTCTGCTGATGTATGCCGAGAAGCAAGGGAAGCAGACGTTTTGGATTGTTTTTACGCTCTTTCTCATGACCGGAGTTGCAATTATTGTTTATCTGAATCAAACACCTTTACAACCACGTGAGCGTGATTATTCCTATACAGGTTCATTCTATGCCTTTTCCATATTTATAGGGTTTGGAGTGTTGGCTATCGCCAACTATTTAAGAAAAACTTTCTCACAACCCATAAGTGCTGTGATAGCTATTGTGATCGGATTAACAATACCCGCTATTTTGATTTCACAAAACTGGGCAAGCAATGATCGGTCAGACCGCTACACCGCACGGGATTTTGGTGCCAATTATCTTAATTCACTGGCTCCGAATGCCATTATCTTTACCAATGGAGATAATGATACGTTCCCATTATGGTATAGCATTGAAGTGGAAGGGCTTCGACCGGATGTAAGAGTTTGTAACCTGAGCTATCTGCAGACTGACTGGTATATTGCTCAAATGAAGAGGCCTGCTTATACATCAACGCCACTGCCTATTTCGTGGACACCTGCACAATATGCAGAAGGGAATCATGATGTTGCATATGTAGCAGATCCTAAAGATAGTACAAAGATTGAACTTTCACTTGCTTTGCAATTTGTAACCAGTACGAATCCTCAGACAAAGGATCCAATGGGACACGATATTTTCCCGACATCTAATCTGGTTATGAAAATAGATAAGGATCAGGTGCTTAGAACAGGAACAGTTGATCCTAAGATAGCGGATCAGATTGTGCCTGTCATGAATATCAAATTGAAGCGCCAAGTTACTAAAGCCGATATGATGATTCTTGACATGTTACAGACAAATCAATGGGTGCGCCCAATGTATTTTGCCAACACGGTGGGGAATGATATGTATCTTGGGTTAAGCAACTATTTCCAACAAGAAGGGATTGCCCAACGCATTGTCCCTGTTTGGAAAGAAGGCGGCACTGTAAACACGAAAGCAATGTATGATAACATGATGCATAAGTTCCGTTGGGGGGACATTCAAAATCCACATGTATATTTAGATGAGAATAATTTGCGTATGTGTACCACCTTCCGTATGCAGTTTGTATCATTGGCCGAAGCATTGATTTCAGAAAATAAACGTGATTCAGCTTTGCAGGTTCTTAATTATGCCATGCAGGTGATTCCATCAAAGACGGTGCCAAATGATTATTTCTCGACATTCCTTGCAGGCGCATATTACGAATTGGGTAAAATAGCACTAGGGGACGCAATTATGGATGACGTTGCCAACAAGAGCACTTTGGATCTTGAATGGTATGCGGGATTGAATCAGAAACAGATAAGCAGCGTGTCAGATCAGATTTCGACTAATTTAGCCACTTTGCGGAATGCATTGTACTATGCTCATCAATATAACAGAAAGGCATTGATGGATAAATATTACAGCAAATTTGAACAATTTGCCAATATCTTTCACATCCAATCTTAAAAAAAATAGTTGCCGGGAATAATACCGGCAACTATTTTTTGATACTATGCTTATTGAACGACCGTTATTTTTCCTGCCATGGATATATTCCAAGGCGTGGTGGCGCAAAGATAAAAATCAAAAGGTGGTTTTTTTAACCTTTGACGATGGACCTGTGCCGGAAGTAACACCTGACGTATTAGCCATATTAGATCAGTTTGATATTAAAGCTACTTTTTTCTGCGTTGGTGATAATGTGAGAAAGTATCCTGAATTATTTCAGGAGGTAATTGATAAGGGGCATCACATCGGGAATCATACATTCAATCATATCAAAGGCTTTTCATGGAGTGTTGAAAATTATTTAGATAACGTTGCTAAAGCTGCTTTATTGATTGATTCAAAGTTGATGCGGCCTCCTCATGGTCAAATGACGCCGGCACTTTATCATGCATTAAGAAAGAGTTATCAGGTAGTAATGTGGGACTTAATTACACGTGATTATAATCAGTCCTTATCACCTGAACGTATTTTGAGAAATGTTCAGAAATATGTGCGCAATGGTTCGATTATTGTTTTCCATGATTCATTGAAGGCAAAACGGAATGTGCTGATGGCTCTTCCAGAGGCAATTCGATTTCTTCAAGAACAAGGATATCAATTTCAAACACTGTAGACTATGAAGAGACTTGCTTCCTTTATTTCGATTCTTTTCAGCCCGTTGTTTGTTCCAACATACGGGGTCTTACTGTTTTTTACAACAACACGTTTTCAGGCGGTACCTTTCTTGCCAAAACTTATTGTTGGAATCATCGTTTTTGTCTGCACGGCTGTGTTACCTGCAACAATTCTTATCTTCTTCATGAAAACAGGCAAGGTGAGTTCAATAAATCTCGAAAAGAGACAGGAACGCACACTCCCGTACATATACTCTTTTATTTTATACCTTTTTTGTGCTTTTTATCTCTGGAAAGTCAATATGCCACTTTGGTTTGTCATGATGATCATCGGTAGCGCCGTGGGCATTATTTCACTGATGTTGATTAATCTGGCATGGAAAATGAGCGCGCACCTTTCAGCAATGGGAGGTCTATTCGGAGGAATCTTTGTTGTGTCTATTCACTATATATTAAATCCTGTAGCGCTCATCGTCACTACTCTTCTCATTGCTGCCACTGTAGGTGCATCTCGTCTTGTCCTTGGCATTCACACACCACTGCAAACTCTTGCAGGTTTTATCAATGGGTTTGTCCTTGTCCTTTTATTCGGCTTATTGTTTAGTTAACCTGCTTTTTGAATGAGGTTAACCCGTGTTGCTATGAACAACGCAGAAGTTGCATGGTGTGACAAGCAACAATTCCTGCCGTTTCGGTACGCAACCTATTATTCCCTAAAGAAACGGGGGAGAACCCATAATGAAGAGCCTCCATCACTTCTTCGTGCGTGAAATCACCTTCAGGCCCAATGAGTACAATAGCATTGCTGTCTGGGGTATATACTTTTTTAAGTTCTGTTTTTTCTTCTTCATAACAATGAGCAATAAAGCGTTGCTTTTCTGTTGTTTGCTCCAAAAGCTGATGTAACGGAAAGGCTATATTGAGCTTTGGCAGATAAGCACGTTGTGATTGCTTCATGGCAGCAACCGCAATTTTTTCAAGTCGCTCCTGCGAGATGCTTTTCCGTTCGGAGAAGTGACAAAAGACAGGTGTGATGATATCAACACCTATTTCTGTAGCTTTTTCGACAAACCATTCCATGCGGTCTCTATTTTTTGTCGGAGCTATGGCTATATGAATCAGCTTTGTTTCGTCGCGTAACTCATGTTGTTTTTCAATAATCTCGACGAGAGTATGTTTTGCATGTGCATTAATGATGCGCGCCACAAAACAATTACCATTTCCATCAGAAATATTAATGAGCGTTCCTTCGATCAATCGAAGTACTTTGGCACAGTGAAGTGACTCTTCCTCCGATAAAAATGGAGCTTGTTCAATGTCGGGTGCGTAAAACTGGTACATAAGAATGCGTTTAAACTCCTTATAAAGAAATGGATCGAATATTTCCTGAGTAACAGCCTATCGACGTACCTCAATACCTTTTTCGTGTAAGAATTGTTTCAAAGCGGGAAGTTCAATTTCACCGTAATGAAAAATACCTGCTGCCAAAGCAGCATCAGCTTTGCCTTTTTCAAATACATCCACAAAATGCTCCATATTACCGGCTCCACCGCTGGCAATGACAGGAACATTGACACTTTCGGAAACCTGACGCGTAATATCAAGTGCAAACCCATGTTTAGTCCCATCATGATCCATGGACGTAAGGAGTATCTCGCCAGCACCTAATTCAACAGCCTGTTTAGTCCAGTCTAAAGTATGAATGTTCGTTGGAATACGCCCTCCATTAAGAAAAACAACCCATTCACCATCAACAAACTTTGTATCAACGGCCAACACAACACATTGAGAACCAAACTGATGTGCCAAATCGTTTATCAATTGTGGGTTACGCACGGCAGCCGAATTGACGGAGATTTTATCCGCCCCAGCCTGAAGCAAATTTGATACGTCGTCAATGCTTGTGATTCCACCGCCTACCGTAAACGGGATATTGATGTGATGAGCAATACGTGTGACAAGCTCTGAAAGTGTTTTCCGCTTTTCATGAGTAGCAGTGATGTCCAGAAAAACCAATTCGTCGGCACCCATTTGCGCATAACGACTTCCTAACTCAACAGGATCGCCCACAGAACGAATATTTAAGAAATTGATTCCCTTCACAGTTTGTCCATCTTTGATGTCTAAACAAGTAATAATGCGTTTAGTTAATGGCATAAGTTTATTCTGATTTCTTGTAAGTTACTTTACGGAAAGATCAAACTCCTTTTATCATTCCATTCTTTGAAACAAAAAACGGCAACTGGAATTGTCTTGTCCACCTGCCGTGTCTTTCATTTGTAAATAATTTTGATTTTAAAAGACAAATGGAATCAATCCCTTGTTGCTTTATTTTCATGTCCATTGGTGTTTGGTAAAACATGGGGATTTCATACGTGAATAATCTGTTTTTAAAGGACGTATGGAACGAGTCCCGATATTCGGGACTCGTTCCATTTCTCTAAAATATTATTTGCCGTTCGATTTGGCCTCAATGCTTAATGTCGCATGAGGCACAGCACGTAGTCTCTCTTTGGGAATGAGTTTGCCCGTTTCGCGACAAATACCATACGTTTTATTCTCAATGCGCACCATAGCTGCCTGTAAATGTTGAATAAACTTCATTTGACGTTGCGCCAAACGCCCTGCTTCTTCTTTTGACAATGTTGAAGCACCTTCTTCAAACACCTTGAATGTGGGAGAAGTGTCTGTAGTGTCGTTACCATCCATGTTGGTCAAGCTCAATTTCAGCAGTTCATAATCATGTTCTGCTTTTGCGAGTTTGTCTAAAATAATGGCACGAAACTCCTCTAATTCCTGATCTGAGTATCTTGTTTTTTCTGACATAATCAACACATTTTAAGACGTTATTTTGGACTGCTAAATTAGCCAATCAAACAGAGATCACCATAAAGTTTTTCATTTTTAACACCATTATGCTTTTACGCTTTTTCAATCTGAACATAAACAATAAATGTCTCAAAATCAAGTTCTGTTGCTTTATCGATATGTGAAACAAACGCAATGTTGTTGGCCAATGTTTGACTGGCTATGAATTCGCCGTATGTTTTTACGGCTGCTTCAATTTGTTCCGATCGTAAAAATCGTATCGTTATACGATCCGTAATTTCATATCCATTGGCCTTTCTGAGGTTTTGAATCCGATTGACCAACTCACGCGCAATACCTTCCTGTAAGAGTGGTTCGGTAAGCGTGACGTCGAGCGCCACAGTCAGATTTCCTTCATTAGTAACAAGCCAACCGGGAATATCTTCCGAAATGATTTCCATATCCATGGCAGATATTGAAACGGCTTGCCCTTCAATTACAAAAGGAAAAGAACCGTTTTGCTCAAGTTGAGTGATAGACTCCTGGTTCATCGATGTAATGGCATTGGAAACCTGTTTCATGATTTTCCCAAATCGAGGGCCTAACTTCTTGAAGTCAGGTTTCACACGTTTGATTAATATGCCGGCTGTATTATCCACAAAACGAAGTTCCTTGACATTCGTTTCATTCAAAATAAGTGATTGAACCGATTCGATATGTTCGCGAACAGATGCATCCTTCACAGGCAACAATATTGACGAAAGTGGTTGACGTACCTTGATATTCACTTTTTTACGTAAAGCAAGCACCATTGAGGATATGGATTGAGCCAACTCCATCCGTTCTTCCAGTTTCTTGTCGATATAATATGGACTCGCTTCCGGGAATAACGCAAGGTGGACAGAATCTACATTCTCCTTTCCGGTTACTGTTGTCAAATCGAGATAGAGACGATCGGCGAAAAAAGGAGCAATGGGAGCCATAAGTCTGGCTACCGTTTCAAGACAAGTATAAAGAGTTTGATAGGCTGAAATTTTGTCGCTGTCATAATCACCACCCCAGAATCGTTTACGGTTGAGGCGTACGTACCAGTTGCTCAAATGATCGTTTACAAATTCAGCAATGGCTCGTCCGGCGCGTGTTGGCTCGTAGGTATTGTAATAGGTATTGGTGTCGTCAATCAATGTATTAAGGAGCGAGATTATCCAACGATCAATTTCAGGACGTTCGGCTAACGGCACTTCCTCTTCCTGATAATGAAATTCATCCACATTAGCATAAAGTGCAAAAAAGGAGTAGGTGTTGTAGAGTGTGCCGAAGAATTTTCTTCGGGCCTCTTCAATACCGTCAACATCAAATTTCAGGTTATCCCACGGCGACGCATTGGTGATCATATACCAGCGAAGAGGATCGGAGCCGTACTTTTCAATCGTTGAAAATGGATCGACTGCATTTCCCAGTCGTTTAGACATTTTATTGCCATTTTTATCAAGAACCAACCCATTGGATACCACAGTCTTAAAAGAAACACTATCGAAAGCCATTACCGCAATGGCATGCAATGTAAAAAACCATCCACGTGTCTGATCAACTCCTTCGGCGATGAAGTCTGCGGGGAAAGCTGTTCCCTTATCAATAAGCTCTTTGTTCTCAAATGGATAATGAACCTGAGCATAAGGCATGGAACCTGAATCAAACCAAACATCAATCAGGTCTGTTTCTCTTTTCATGGGCTTACCACTATGGGAAACCAACAGAATATCGTCGACATAAGGCCTGTGAAGATCAATTTTGTCGTAATTGGATTTTGAAAAATCAGATGGCACAAAATCTTTATTCTGTAAAGGATTATGTTGCATCACGCCAGCTTCGACCGCTTTTTCAATTTCGGCATAAAGTTCTTCAAGCGAACCAATACATTTTTCTTCAGTTCCATCTTCGGTTCGCCAGATCGGTAACGGAGTTCCCCAGAAACGACTGCGCGACAAGTTCCAATCCTGAAGGTTTTCGAGCCATTTACCGAAACGTCCGGTGCCGGTCGATTGAGGCTTCCAGTTGATGGTTTCGTTCAGTTCCATCATACGTTCGCGGCAAGCTGTGGTGCGGATAAACCAACTGTCGAGGGGATAGTATAAAACAGGCTTGTCAGTACGCCAGCAATGCGGATAGCTGTGGACATGCTTCTCTATCTTGAAAACCAATCCCTGCTGTTTCAGCATCATGCAAATAGCAACATCTAAGCTCTCGTCTTTATCGGTCAACGTGTCGTCGTACGCATTTTTTACATAACGCCCGGCATATTCTTTATACAAATCAACGTTTACATACTTTGCAACGAAGTCGGGATCTAAAGATTCAACGGTAAAGAATTTCCCTGTCAAATCGACCATCGGACGTTGATTGCCATCTTTGTCGATCAACAATAAGGGTGGTATACCATTGGCTTTTGCTACCCTATCGTCATCAGCTCCGAAAGTTGGAGCAATGTGTACAATGCCTGTTCCGTCTTCCGTAGTCACAAAATCGCCGGTGATTACCCGAAAAGCATTGTTGTCAACTTTTACAAAAGGAATCAGTTGTTCATATACTATTCCTTCCAACAGTTTCCCGTTGTATTCTCCAATCACCTTAAACGGAATGAGCTTGTCGTTGGGTTGATAATCTTCTAATGGAATATCTACCGCCTTGGCATTGAAATGATGCAGAAGCAACTCTTTCGCTAAAATATACGTTGCAGGAGAGCCGGTATAGGGATTGAATGATTGCACAGCTATGTAAATAATGTTTGGACCGACGCAAAGGGCTGTATTCGATGGCAAAGTCCAGGGAGTTGTGGTCCAAGCAAGAAAATAAAGTTCATCGTTTTCTACATCATTGAACAGAAATTCTGATTTCTGATTTCTTATAACTTTAAACTGAGCGACACACGTTGTGTCTTTCACATCACGATAACACCCCGGTTGGTTCAATTCGTGGGTACTAAGTCCTGTTCCTGCAGCAGGGGAATAGGGTTGAATGGTATATCCTTTGTAAAGGTATCCTTTGTCATAAAGTTTTTTGAGCAAATACCACAGCGTTTCGATGTAATGATTGTCATACGTGATGTAGGGATGGTGCATATCAACCCAATAGCCCATTTTACGGGTTAAATCCTCCCATTCTTTGGTGTATTGCATCACATCTTTGCGACAAGCAGCATTGTAATCTTCCACCGAAATGGTTTTGCCGATATTTTCTTTGGTAATGCCCAGTCGTTTTTCGACACCCAGCTCCACAGGAAGACCATGCGTATCCCACCCCGCTTTACGTTCCACATAAAAACCTTTCATCGTCTTGTACCGACAAAAAATATCTTTGATGGTACGTGCCATGACGTGATGAATACCCGGCATTCCATTGGCAGAAGGAGGTCCCTCATAAAAGACAAAGGATGGGTTTCCTTTCCGTGTTTCAAGACTTTGGCGAAAAACATGGTGTTTATCCCAGTATTTCAGAATTTCTTTGTTTATTTCAGAAAGATCAAAAGCAGTATGTTCAGCAAATTTCTTACTCATAATCAGCTAATTATATGACAGCCAAGATGGTGTAAATTTCTTAAAAAAAGAGTCACAAAGTTAGGTATTTTCTACGAGATTCAGTACTAACTCTTAACCGGTCTGGGGCGAGGTAAGATCAAGGTAGCAACTCGTCCGATAACTTGAAGTCATACCTTAGCAGAAAAATGAATGTTCTCATCGCGATCCAACGAGCCTGATGTATGACGCAACTTGCTCGGTCGGTGATGCATTTGACGTAATAAACGAGAAATGAAGGAAGGCATGAAGTTAGAGAAGTTAAATCCGCTTAGTGTATAGTTATAGAAAAAGTTACAGCGAAAACAACCTTGTTTCAGGAATAGACAACAGGTTTGAATTTGCACTTTTTCCTCTTTGTGGAAAAACCATTACCTTTGTAACAATATTCATTTCTTTGACGCTTATTGGTTCATGATTGAAATTATTCCTGCCATAGATGTTATTGACGGAAAGTGCGTGCGGCTTTCTCAGGGCGATTATGCGCAAAAGAAAATCTACAACGAAAGGCCGTTAGAGATAGCAAAACAATTTGCCGGCATAGGTATTCACCGATTACACTTAGTCGATCTGGATGGAGCAAAAGCACAGCACATTGTCAACCAGGCTGTTTTAGAAAGCATTGCTACACATACTGATCTTGTGATCGATTTCGGTGGTGGCTTAAAAAGCGATGAAGATGTGCGTATCGCTTTCGAAAGCGGCGCTTCGATGGTAACCGGGGGCAGCATTGCGGTGAAACAACCGGATACATTTTCAGGCTGGATTAAAAAGTATGGTGCTGAGCGAATCATCTTAGGTGCTGATGTGCACAACGAGCAAATTGCTATTTCAGGCTGGCTTGAAAATACGAACATAGAGCTGATCCCCTTCATTGAAAAGTATGTAAAGAAAGGTATTCATCATGTCCTGTGTACCGATATTGCCAAAGACGGGATGTTGGGCGGTACTTCGGTTACTTTGTATCAAAAACTATTGACGCATTTCCCCGATTTGCACCTTATTGCCAGTGGAGGCGTAAGTAGCATGGTCGACATTGAAGCGCTGGATGAAGCGAACATACCAGCCGTCGTGTTTGGCAAAGCCATTTATGAAGGACGTATTGAACTATCTGATTTGAAAAAATATTTATAATGCTTCGGGCGAGCGTTTTCGATTCTCTCCGAAATAATTTTTTTTGCAGAATGGAATTAGATTTCAACAAAGGAAACGGGTTAATCCCTGCTATCATTCAAGACGCGGTGACACATGCTGTTTTGATGATGGGTTATATGAATGAAGAAGCCTATAAAAAAACATTGGAAACCAAGTTGGTAACCTTCTACAGCCGTAGTCGCGAGAAACTCTGGACAAAAGGAGAAGAGAGCGGCAACTTTTTGCATCTTGTCTCCATTGCTTCCGACTGCGACGACGACACCCTGCTTATTAAGGTACATCCGGCAGGTCCTGTTTGCCATTTGGGAACTGATACTTGCTGGGGAGAAACCAACCAGGAAGACATTTTGTTTCTCCATTATTTGCAAGACTTTATCGAACGTCGCAAAGAGGAGATGCCTGAAGGTTCGTATACAACGTCTTTGTTCAAAAGCGGCATTAACCGCATGGCACAAAAAGTGGGTGAAGAAGCGGTTGAAACCGTGATTGAAGCCACCAACGGTACCGGTGAAGGATTGATATATGAAGCCTCTGATATGATTTACCATCTCATCGTTCTGCTTACATCCAAAGGATACCGGATAGAAGACTTAGCACGCGAACTTAAGAAAAGGCACAAAGAATAACTTAACATCAAAGAGAAGGCAACAAGCAATCTGAAGTATGAATCTTTCAATTACTCAGTTACTCCATCAATCCTTCCATTCACAATGCTAAAGGTTGAAGTGTAATAAATCTGCTATTTAAGAAATTCATTGTCAATTGTCAATTTATCAAGTCCCTCAATTTCTATGTTGTATTATAGCACAAACCATCAATCGCCACAGACAACTTTGCAAGAAGCCGTTGTGAAAGGACTCGCTCCAGACAGAGGCCTCTATATGCCGAAACGAATCAATAAGCTTCCGGCTGAATTTTTCCAAGAGATTGATCAGCTTTCGTTTCAGGAGATAGCTTATCATGTTGCCAATGCCTTTTTTGGTGACGACATGGAAGCCGATACGTTGAAACACCTTGTTTACGACACCCTTAATTTTGAGACCCCCATTGTGGAGGTAGAACATGACATCTACGCATTGGAGCTTTTTCATGGTCCGACAATGGCTTTTAAAGATGTGGGCGCTCGCTTTATGGCACGTCTGTTAGGCTATTTTATCAGGAAACAAGGACAAACCAACGTCAATGTCCTGGTTGCCACCTCAGGTGACACAGGGAGTGCCGTTGCCAATGGATTCCTTGGAGTGGAAGGTATTCATGTTTATGTGCTCTATCCAAAAGGATTGGTGAGTGAAATTCAGGAGAAACAGTTTACCACGTTAGGACAAAACATCACTGCATTAGAAATTGATGGCACTTTTGATGATTGCCAACGATTGGTAAAAACGGCCTTTATGGATGAAGATCTCAACCGGAAACACAATCTTACTTCGGCAAATTCCATCAACGTGGCTCGGTTCCTGCCACAAGCCTTTTACTATTTCAATGCTTATGCACAGCTAAAGAAAATCGGGAAGAGCAATCAATTAGTGGTAAGCGTTCCCAGTGGCAATTTTGGGAATCTCACGGCAGGCTTGTTTGCCAAACGAATAGGGCTACCCGTTAAACGATTTATTGCCGCCAACAACCGCAATGATATCTTTCTGAACTACCTGGAAACCGGTATTTATGAGCCACGGTCCTCTGTAGCAACTATTGCCAACGCGATGGATGTGGGCGACCCAAGCAATTTTGCCCGCATTATTGATCTTTATGAAGGATCACACAAGGTCATTTGTGATGATATTTCAGGCTGTCGCTACTCTGACGAACAAATCAGAGACGGTGTGAAGAGTTGTTTTGCCAAAACGCATTATCTTCTCGACCCACACGGAGCTTGTGGTTACCTTGCCTTGAAAGAAGGGTTGACACCTCAAGAAACAGGCCTGTTTTTGGAGACAGCACATCCTGCAAAATTCAAAGAGACCATCGAGTCGATCATTCAACAGCCGATTGTTATTCCTGAACGATTGCAGCATTTTATGGAAAAAGAGAAACAAAGTGTGTTGCTTTCCAACAAATATGACGACTTGAAATCTTATCTGGAGCAACGTTAATAGCATGTTGCCAGATGAAATGATTCTTAAACGAAAAGAACTATGTGGAAACAAATTGTATTAACATGTTTCCTTTTGCCTTTGACAACCGCAGCATCAGCAGGTATTAAGTTAGATTCGTTGTTGCAATTAGCCACCAAGTTGAATTTCTACGCTCTGCCAACTTTGTCATATCAGCCTGAAACACGCTATGCAGCCGGTTTTGCAGGTGGTTATTATTTTCATTTTATCGATCCTGTACGCATTAGCAGTCTTACTTTCAATACTGTTTTTACTCAACGGGGACAATTTGCATTCAGCGTAAATCCTCATTTGTATTGGGGACCTCGAGGTTCATGGTTTCTCTATTCAAATGCCAACGTAGAATCCTATCCAAACTATTTTGTCGGTATAGGAAATAATCCGCGTTCGCTGCTTACAGATCCGATTCCATATACTTCCCGCAACATTTCCGTCAACGCTCAACTTCAGCGTTATTTAACAAAACACTTGTTGCTCGGATTGCAATTTGCATTCAGAAGGGAACGAACCGTCTTAGCGGACAGTTTGAAAAGCAGAGCCAACAATATTCATATTACCGGTTGGAATCCTTATCGCGTGATTGGTTTTGGAGGTGTCATCACATATGACACGAGGAGCAGTCAATATTATCCGTTACATGGGATGTTCTCGAAAGCCAGCCTGCTCTATTACGATCCGCTTTGGGGAAGTACTTATCGCATAGTTCAAATTGATTATGATTATCGTCAATTTATTGATATTTATAAAGAACATGTATTCGCATGGCAATTTTATACAGATTGGCAATTAGGCGATGCTATTCCATTTCAACAATTGGCTTCCATCGGCGGACAAGACATGATGCGTGGATTTACTAATGGTATATTTCGCGATAACGTGATGGCTGCCACACAAGCCGAATATCGATTTCCTATTTATGAAACATTGAGAGGAGCTGTTTTTGGTGCGACAGGAGATGTATTGAATAGTCAAACGTTTGCTATTTATAGATTGAAGGTCTCGTATGGAGCCGGCTTACGATTTCGCGTAACAAAAGCGAATATTAACCTGAGGTTCGATGTTACCCACAATAATTACTACAAAGGAGTGCAATATTATCTTACAGCGCTTGATGCTTTTTGATCTTTAATTAGATTTTTAGAAGTTATTACGCTGCAAGAGGCGCCCATTATGCTGACATCATCTGCCAAAACTTCTTCCAATCAAAATTCCATGGATCACTCTTACGTTTGGGGGCAATATCACTATGACCTACAATGTAACGGATGAGATAGCGCTGTTTGATGTTTTTAATCAATCCCACCAAAGAGGCATACTGCTGTTTGTTTGGAGTAATGGTCGGCGTATTGATTAACTCAATACCAATAGAGGTAGCATTCAGGTTTACACGACCTGTAGCGGGCAACACGCTTTTGCCTGCATGGAAAGCCTCTTTATCTTCGGTTACAAGGCGATAAATTTTCCCTTCGCGATCAATCAGGTAGTGCGAAGCAACTCCATATCGACGAAACTGAGCAAGTATACCTGTCACATCAAACGGATCTTTTCCCAGATTATAAGTAGAATGAATCACTACAACATCAATTTTTCGATTGGGAGATGGACGATATCCGCAATGAACATTAGTGCTATAATCAATTATTTCAGGTGATTGTGCTGACAGAATTAGCGAAAAGAAAGATAAACACAAAATCAGATAGAGTTTCATATGTTTAGTTTGATGCACAAAGATAGCAGGTTTTTATCACGTACAAAAAAAGCGTAACTTTGTGTGCACAGAAAAAGCGTTGTTCTAAGGTTCTTTCTGATTTCTTACATAATTTATTTTCAATCGTCATGGCACAACAAGAAGATGTTTTCAAGAAGTTAATTGCACATTGTAAAGAATATGGGTTTGTCTTCCCTTCCAGCGAAATTTACGACGGATTAGGCGCCGTTTATGATTATGGACAAAACGGGGTGGAACTCAAGAATAATATCAAGCGGTATTGGTGGGATAGCATGGTATTGCTCAATGAAAACATAGTTGGTATCGATGCATCTATTTTTATGCACCCTACCACATGGAAAGCTTCCGGTCACGTGGATGCCTTTAACGATCCGCTTATTGATAATAAAGATTCAAAAAAACGTTATCGTGCCGATGTGTTGATTGAAGAGTTATTAGCCAAATATGACGACAAAATTGAAAAAGAGGTAGAAAAGGCAGCAAAACGTTTCGGCGAATCATTTGATGCAACTTTGTTTCGTCAAACCAATCCCCGCGTACAAGAACACCAAACCAAACGCGATGAAATTCACAGCCGATTTGTAAAGGCACTTAACGATAATGACCTCGACGGGTTGAAACAAATAATTGTCGATTACGAGATTGTTTGCCCCGTAAGTGGTAGCAAAAACTGGACGGACGTACGTCAATTTAATTTGATGTTTTCAACCGAAATGGGGTCTACGGCTGAAGGGGCGTTAAAAATATACCTTCGCCCTGAAACGGCACAAGGCATCTTTGTCAACTACCTCAACGTACAAAAGACCGGTCGGATGAAAATCCCGTTTGGTATTGCACAAATCGGAAAAGCTTTCCGTAACGAGATCGTGGCACGACAATTTATCTTCCGCATGCGAGAGTTTGAACAAATGGAAATGCAATTCTTTGTGCGCCCAGGCAGTGAATTAGAATGGTTCAAGCAATGGAAAGCAACCCGCCTGAAATGGCACAAAGCATTGGGTCTGGGCGATCACAAATACCGGTTTCATGATCACGACAAGTTGGCACACTATGCAAACGCTGCAACTGATATTGAGTTTGAAATGCCGTTTGGGTTCAAAGAGGTAGAAGGGATTCATTCTCGCACCGACTTTGATTTAAGCAGTCACGAAAAATATTCCGGCAAAAGCATCAAATATTTTGACCCAGAACTCAATGAATCCTATACTCCGTTTGTAATTGAAACTTCCATTGGTGTAGATCGCATGTTTCTCTCCATCATGGCAGCGTCATATGCCGAAGAGGTTTTAGAAGGTGGCGAAACTCGTGTTGTCCTGAAATTACCTCCTGCTTTAGCTCCTATAAAATTAGGCATATTGCCTTTGATCAAAAAAGACGGTCTGCCCGAGAAAGCACGTGAAATCATGGATAGTTTGAAGTTCGATTTCAAATGTCAATACGATGAAAAAGATTCCATTGGCAAACGCTATCGTCGCCAGGATGCTATCGGCACCCCTTATTGTGTCACTGTCGATCACGAAACATTAGAAAACAACACAGTCACCTTACGTAACCGCGACACCATGCTTCAAGAACGTGTACCTATCAAACAACTCTATGCTATTCTAAGCGAAAAGGTTTCAATGAAGCCCCTGTTCAAAAAAATAACAGAAGCATAGCCTCATTTTTGATCACACAAAAAGCGGTTGAAGGATTTAGCTTTCAATCGCTTTTGTTATTTTCGAGGAGTATCATTATCTTTGATATGCAAAATCAATACAATTACTGATATTCAAAAGTTGATCCATAATACCATGAAATGGTCATTTCAAAAAATATTGATACACTTTCTCAGTTGGATCGTGTTTTTAACCCTTCCTTTTATAGCTTCTCCCAATTTCTCTTTTTTCAGGCCACTGGAATATGGAGTCCCTGAGATCAGGAATCTGATTAGTTCTGCGCTGATTATTATCTTTTTCTATGTAAACTATTATTATTTCATTCCTGATTTCTACTATCGAAAGAAATATATTTTGTTTACATTCATTGCATTAATCTGTTTCTTGTTTATTGTCATCATTCCTTCGTTAACTTATCCCGATTTAGAGAATTTTCAAAATCAAGCTCCGCCGATCCATCCATTCTCCGTACAATTTACATCACATCCTCATGCATTGTCACCGGAACGCCATGCTTTCCATATCGCATTGTATCAATTGGAATCAACTATTTTGAAATTTCTAATCATATTTGTCCTTTCCATATTAATCAAAACAAGAGAATTATGGAAACATGCCCAAGAAGAAAAATTGATTAATGAACTGTCATATCTTAAACTGCAAGTCAATCCTCATTTTTTATTCAATACACTTAACAGCATTTACTCATTAGCACTTGAAAAATCGGACAATACCCCAACAGCTATCGTAAAACTCTCAGAATTGATGCGTTACGTAACCAGCGAGGTAAATAATGATTTCGTTCCTTTAGTCAAAGAGGTTAATTATATTTTTAATTACATTGAATTACAGCGTATCAGACTGGAAGAAACAGTGCAAATAGACTATAAGGTATCTGGAATATATAATAAAGACCGCATTGCTCCCTTATTACTGATTCCGTTCATTGAAAATGCGTTCAAATTTGGTATAAACCCTGAAATAAGCTCTATGATTAAAATACAACTAAATATTGATAATCATCAATTAACGATGATCGTTTTCAACAAGAAAGTAAGTCGTAATGCAAAGCTTGTGGAAAGTGGTACTGGATTGAGGAACGTCCAGAAACGGTTGCAGTTGATTTATCCTGAAGAGCATACGCTTGTTATTCAGGAATCAGATCAGGATTTTAAGATTGAACTAACCCTTCATTTAATATGATTACAGCTATTGCCATCGATGATGAACCTCCGGCACTTAAAGTGATTGAGAAATTCTGCCATGACACTAATTTTATTCAGTTACAAAAGAGCTTTACCAAACCACATGAGGCCCTTAAATTTTTGAAGAAATACCCGGTCGATTTGCTATTTCTTGATATTCAGATGCCTTCCATTCAGGGTCTTGAATTTTATAAGAATCTGGAAACTCCTGTCATGGTTATATTTACCACCGCTTTCCCAGAATATGCTGTTGAAGGATTTAATGTAAATGCAATCGACTATTTATTAAAGCCTTATACGTACGAACGATTTTTTCATGCCGTCCAAAAGGCACTCGACCTGTTTCAATATTCACATTCACACTCTTCTCAATCGAATCGTTATCTGCTCGTCAGGGTTGATTACAGCCTACAGAGGATTATGTTCGACACTATTTTGATGATCGAAGGATTAGATGATTATCTGAAGATTCATGTTATTGATAGCAAGCCTTTAGTAGTACGTATGACAATGAAAAGCATTCTGGAAAAACTTCCTCAAAACGAATTTGTAAGAGTCCATAAATCCTTTATTGTTGCGATTAACAAAATTGAAAGCATCCGCAATAAAACGATTACTATTCAGGACAAACAAATACCTATAGGCAACCGATTCGAAGAGAATTTCCAACGACAATTCGAATCCTGACTTTCCCCTCAACATTCTTAGTCTTTACCTCTTTTATTTGATGCACATTGTTTTGATGCATAATTTTGTATGAGTAGTATCAAATTCATATGCGCATCATTTGAAATTATATTTACCCGTATAAATTTTGTTGATTAACAGAGAAATAAACACATAATAAACCGATAAAACAGAAGATTATGGGAACTAAAAATCATTTATTCAGGGTTAAAATACCGAATATGTTATTAAGGCAATCTGAAAAGAGAAACGACAGGTCAATATTAAATAAGATGACTATTATGTTTATCTTCTTGTTTATTGTGTCAGCTTGCAGTAAAGAAGAAGTTACAACCACATCAACCTCAACGACAACAGGTACTTCCACGACTAAGACCTGTTATTATCAAATAGGAGGCACAGTTACCTTATCTGGCAAAACATATTATTCAACCACCAACGATATTTCTGCTGTTGAAATAACAGGATCAGGAACTTTAACCGTAAGCAATTCTAAAATTTGGTCAAGTGGTAATACCACGTCGACAGACAGTAGTAGCTTTTATGGACTTAACGCCGCCGTTTTAGCCACATCGGGCAGCACAATTACACTTACAAACGATTCAATCACTACAACAGGGAAGTTAGGTAATGGTGTGTTTGCTTATGGCACATCCACTGTCAATATGACAAGTGATACGATCAAATGCTTAGCCGATGGAGGTCATGGTATATATGCAGCTGGCGGTGGTACTATTAATGCCACGAATGTTATAGCCACATCAACAGGTGGCAGCTCCAGTGTAATTGCTACTGACCGGGGTGGAGGAACTATTACAGTAAGTGGTGGCTCGTATACTGCAGGTGGAAATAATTCAGCAGCAGTCTATTCAACCGGCAACATTACTTGTACCAATGCCACACTTACTGCAACAGGGGCAGAAGCCCTTGTGATCGAGGGTGCCAATTATATTACATTGAATAACTGTAAGGTGAAAAGTACTTATAACAAATGGGGATCATTGATCTATCAAAGTATGTCAGGTGATGCCTCAGGAACAGATGGAAATTTGACCATGACCGATGGTTCATTTACTTATACTGGTAATGCCGGTGGTATGTTTTATAATACGAATTCAACAGCCAATATATCATTGAACAATGTGACCCTAATAAATAGCTGCGACACTTTAGTCAGGTGTATAAAAGGAAGCTGGGGAGGATCAACCGCTACAAGCGGAGGAATCACCAATTTAACTACATCAGGGCAATCGCTGAACGGAGTCATTTATGTAGACACAAACAGTGCCTTTAGTTTATCCCTCAACAGCAGTTCCACTTATTCAGGAAGAATTAATTCGGGAAATATTGCCGGTTCAGCTAAAGTGACAATAGATGCTTCAAGTACATGGACACTTACAGGAAACAGTTATTTGTCCTCATTTTCTGATGGCGACACAAGTTATTCAAATATCACACGAGGCGTATACCATCTCTATGTCAACAATGTGGAACTAAAATAGAGGAAACTTTTCAATGCCATACTATACAATGCGTGTATATCCTTCATCCTCCAATTAGCAAAATCATCAATTAGATTTCTCAATTTCTACTATATAACATTACTGCAAAGAGCGATTAAAGAAAGTAGTTTAAAATTTGGCGACTAATCAATTTTAAGCTACTTTTGTATTCTCAAAATTGCCTCTTTAGCTCAGCGGTAGAGCAGCTCACTCGTAATGAGCAGGTCGAGGGTTCAATTCCCTTGAGAGGCTCTATTTCTGCAGAATTCCATCAATAAATCAATAATTTATTGATGGAATTTGTTATTCTTATTATCCCCATGAATGAATAACATTCGCGTTGCAAGCTGTAAGAAAATGACGTATCTTTGCATAAGCGAAACAAACGAATTGATTCATATACAAATGTTCTTTATAAAGAGAAATATTTAATTGCAAATTAATAGCATTCAAACCCAATGAAAATTATTATTGCCGGTGCCGGTGAAACAGGAACACATTTAGCTAAAATGCTATCCAAAGAGGGGCAACAAATTACCCTTCTTGATGAGAATAGTATTAAATTACTGCAAATGAATGCCACATTGCACATTGAAACTGTAATAGGCCCTACCACATCGATTCATTGTTTAAATGAAGCCGGAGTTGACAAGGCTGATTTGTTTATTGCTGTGACACCTTACGAATCCGAAAACATGACGGCATGCCTATTAGCAGCAAAATTAGGCGCCAGAAAAACCATTGCACGTATTGACAACAGCGAATATTTGGGTAAGGATTATAAATCAATGTTTGCAGAAATGGGTATTTCATCGCTTATCTACCCGGAGATGCTTGCTGCAATGGAAGTCATTAATGCATTAAAGGCAACATGGTTGAGAGAATATATGAGTTTTGAAAAGAACATTATGATTCTTGGAGGAATTAAAATACGCGATCATGCACCCATTATTCAGAAATCTTTTAATTCAGGATATTTTGGTCACTCCCGCTATCGAATTGTTGCCATAAAACGCAACAATGAAACCATTATTCCAAAAGGGAGCGATATGATTTTGAAGGGAGATTTGGTATACTTTATCACTTCGCCTGAAAATCTGGATTTCGTACGAAAAGAATCAGGGAAAGAAATATATGAGGTGAACAATATTATGATCATGGGCGGTAGTCGAATCTCCGAACGTATTGCTGAATGTATTCCTGATTACATGCGTGTCAAACTGTTTGAAATTGATAAAGACAAAGCACATAAACTGGGAGAGAAACTAAACAATGTATTGGTGATCAACGGAGATGGACGCGATGTAGAATTACTTAAAGAAGAAGATATTGAAGAGATGAATGCTTTCGTGGCTCTCTCCGATAATTCCGAAACAAATATTCTGGCTTGTTCCGTTGCCAAACGGTTTGGAATTATGAAAACCATTGCAGAAGTTGAAAACATGGAATATATTCCGATGGCAGAAAGTTTGGATGTAGGCGCTATTTTGAACAAGAAACTATTAACAGCCAGCACCATCTATCAATTCACAATTAATGCAAATGTATCAAATGTCAAATGCTTGACCAATGTAGAAGCGGTTGTTGTAGAGTTTGTGGCAAAAGAGGAATCGCGATTTACGCAAACCAATGTCAAAAACCTTAATTTGCCGGATAATGTAAACATTGGTGCGTTAATACGCAATGGCAAAGGTATTATTGTAGATGGAAATACAACCATTCAGGCAAATGATCACATAATTATTTTTTGTATGATTTCTGCCATGCCAAGTTTGGAGACTTTTTTTCAAAAAGAACAATAAAAAAAGGCTGTTAAAAGAAAGTCTAACAGCCTTTTTAGTAAGTTGCTCGTAGCATAAGAATCATTTCACAGCTTCAGCTAATTCAGCACCCGATTTAAATTTAGCCACTTTTTTAGCTTCAATCGTAATCGGTTTTTTGGTTGCAGGATTAATTCCATTACGAGCATCTTTGTGTACTACTGAGAAAGTACCAAATCCGACTAAACTTACTTTGTCTCCTTGTTTTAAGGCTTCTGTAATTGCATTAATAGTTGCATCCAATGCTTTTTTTGCATCGACTTTTGTTAACCCAGCTTCGGCTGCGATTGTGCTCACCAATTCTCCTTTGTTCATAAACTTGAAATTTTTAATGGTTAGAAATTAACAAGATAGCTCATTACCAATTGCAAAGATACACGATTCTCTTAACAAAGCAAGAGATAGACGATTTTTTTTATAAAAAAGCTCGTTTTCATTCATAAAATATGTTTCTCGACATAAAAACAGCGCTTTTTTCCCTATTTTTGCTTGAAAATTACATCTATGATCAATAATCAACATTCTCCATTTTCCTTTCTTTCACCTGTCGTTCTCAATTTATTAATCATCAATGTGCTTGTTTGGTTAGCAAGTGTAGTATTACCAAAAGTTACTTCGATCGATTTGAATCTCTTTTTGGGACTTCATTACTGGCAATCGGAAGCGTTTAATCCGCTTCAATTGATTAGCTATATGTTTATGCACGGTTCCTTCAACCACATTTTCTTCAATATGTTTGGTTTGTTTATGTTTGGTCCGGTTTTAGAGCAACTTTGGGGTGGAAAACGCTTCTTGTTTTTTTATTTATTCACAGGTGTTGGTGCTGGTATTGTTCAAGAGATATTTTGGTCATATCAACTTATGCCGTTAATAGGCAGTGCCGTTACACATATTATTTTTCAAGGTGGTTTAGAACCAATTACCATTGGAGCTTCAGGCGCAATTTTTGGTATTCTTTTGGCGTTTGCCATGGTTTTCCCAGATGCTAAACTATTTCTTTTCTTTATACCAATTCCCATAAAAGCTCGCTATTTTGTACCAATATATGCTTTAGTAGAACTTTTTTTGGGTGTTGCGAATTTTTCAGGCGACAATGTGGCACACTTTGCACATTTAGGCGGTGCTCTATTTGGATTAATTTTGATCCTTTATTGGAAGAAACATGCTAAAATAAACTAAACATTAGTATATTATGCCTCATTTTGACGACTTACGTCACACTTTGCAACATGCAACTATGTTGAAAAAACTGCTTTATCTTAATATTGCTGTTTTTGTATTGCTACATATCGCGATCATCGGATTACGTTTATTCAATAGCAATGCAACAGAGTGGTTAACAAATCTGGAGCTACCCTCCAATCTGTCGTTATTGTTAGTTCGACCCTGGACACTACTGACATACATGATTTTGCACGTTGAAATTTGGCACATCGTGTTCAATTTGATTTGTTTGTTAGGATTTGGACAACTCTTCTTACTCTATTTTTCACAAAAACATTTATTGGGTATCTATTTGCTTGGTGGGTTTGCCGGTGCTCTTTTTTATATTGGAGCTTACAATCTTTTTCCCTATTTTTCCGCTGTCAAAGCAAATAGTTTTTTGTTGGGTGCTTCTGCATCCATTATGGCAATTATTGTCGCAGTTGCTGTACATGTGCCAAATCTTGAAGTTTCTCTTTGGCTATTTGGAAAAATAAAACTAAAATACATTGCCATCTTCACAGTAACCATTAGTGTTCTTGGAATTTCATCGAACAATGCAGGAGGTGAATTTGCTCATCTCGGAGGTGCATTGGCAGGATTCTTTTTTGCAAAACGATTTCATGATGGAAAAGACATAACAAAAGGAATCAATAAATTTATAGATGCGGTCATTACGTTGTTCGGACAAAGGCCCAGAAAGTTTAAAGTCAAATACGACAAGAAGAAACCGGATGCATTTTACAATAAACAAAAAAACGACAACGAGAAAGAGATTGATATTATTTTAGAGAAAATCAAACGATCAGGCTACGAAAGTTTGTCAACAGATGAGAAAAAGAAACTTTTTGACCGTAGTAAACATTCCTAAATATCACCCTATATGAAAATGATAGTCAAAACAGTATTGATACTGCTCAACTTGCTTTTCGCTGCCGGAATGTTAGTAGGGAAAGCTGCCACAATCATAGAGCCTTTGCATTTTTCTATTTTTGCATATTGCGGTTTAGCATTCCCTTTCTTTATAGTAGCTAATCTTGCTTTCTTTATCTTCTGGCTTATCACCGGAAGGTGGAAATGGACGCTAATTTCGATAGTGACTGCGCTTATCTGCATCAATAACATTGGCAATACATTTCCGATTCATTTATTGAAACATTCTTTGTTACCAAACACTCCTGTACTCACTATTATGAGTTATAACATCGACGCATTTGGTCAATTCGCTCCAGTGAAAGAGGATCGCATAGGTGGTGGTTTGCTCTCGTATGTAAACACAAAAGAACCCGATGTGGTTTGTTTTCAAGAGTTTTATGTTTACAAACATACTAAGAACAAAGTCACTGAAAAAAATGTAGTACAACTGCTTAATTATTTTCCATATCATTATATTCACTATTCAGTTCACACCGAATCGTCAGCAGAAGGATTAGCCATTTTCTCAAAATATCCTATTTTAAATCAAGGTATTTGTAAGTTTTCAAAGGGTTATTACACAACTATATTTGTTGACATTCGTGTTGATGGAAAGATGATTCGCGTGTTTGACCATCACATGGAGTCAAATCGGTTTACCTTCAATGACCGTAAACATTATGCCGACTTAGTAAGTGATTTCTCTGCCCAACAGTTTCACAATGTTGCACTGACTTTTTCCACTAAAATGAATGAAGCTTATGGGTTACGAGCCAAACAAGCAGATACTGTTGCGACTGTAATTAAACAATCACCTTACCCTGTAATAGTATGTGGCGATTTTAATGACGTACCTGTTTCATACACTTATACTACTATTAAAGGAAAATTGATTGATTCGTTTGCCTCTGTAGGTTCAGGTTATGGCAACACTTACAGCAGTAAATATTTTCCATTTCGTATTGATTATATCATGTGCGATCAAAGGTTTCATCCGACGTGGAGTCGCGTAGATAAAGTGCATCATTCCGATCATTACCCTATTATGGCTCAAATTGCTTTAGAGTAAGCAAGGTTATTATTCATCTGTTTATTCTCTCTTCCTTTTAGTTATGAACTTGAAATCTCTTTATTCTTCAACTCACTTTTTGCCACTGTATATTCTTTGTGCTACATTGTTTTTAGGGAGTTGCTCTTCAAAAAAACGTTTTAATGTGGATGTGAGTACCATTCCTTTACATGTCACAATTCATCCTTTTGAAAAAGATTTTTTTGCTATCGACACATTGCATGTAGCTGAAGGATTAGTCCGTCTTCATGTTAAATACGGTAACTACCTGAACCTCTATTTGCATAATGTGATGCAGTTTGATACCATTGGTTGTCAAGAGACTAATGAACAAGTACGTGCTTTTTTGGAGGACACTGCCGTGCGTAGCGTTTTCCGAGAAACCATTCGTCAATATGCTGATGATTCGGATATTGAATCAAAATTAACCGATGCATTCAAGCGGTTTCATTCTTTTTTCCCAAACCACCCAATACCACAATTCTATTTTCATGTCTCGATGTTCAACCAATCGGTTGTGACTGATAATAATGTAGTCTCACTGAGTGCAGATAATTATTTAGGCTCAAATTACTATTGGTATAAAAAGATGGTTTATGCTTATTTACGAAGTAACATGTGTCGTAGAAAAGTTGCGTCCGACTTTGTCATAGCCTACTTGCTGACGGAATTTCCAATGCCTTCGTCCGATCGGTTTTTAGATAACATGCTTTATCGGGGAAAGATGATGTATATTCTGACAGCATTAATGCCCAATGAAAACCCAGATATGTTGATGGGATATTCGCCACAGCAAATGGAATGGTGTAAAAAAAACGAAAAGGCTATTTGGCTAAATATATTAGATAACAAGCAGCTATACAGTACAGATCCGATGATATCGACTGCTTACCTGAATGATGCTCCGTTTACTTCTTATGTTTCGCAAGATTCTCCGGGACGTATCGGCACATGGCTTGGATGGCAAATCGTCACTCAGTATATGGAAAACCATCAATCCATCACTTTGCCGCAATTGATGGCAGACAACAACTATCAACAGATGCTTGAAAATGCCGGTTACAAGCCATAACAAATAAAACCATCGCCCCATGGACTCGGATCATGCTTCTCGAAAAAGACTCTTTTTGTTAGATGCCTACGCATTAATTTACAGAGCTTATTATGCTTTTATCAAAAATCCCCGTTACAATTCAAAAGGAGTCAATACATCAGCAATCCTTGGATTTGTCAACACGTTGGAGGATGTGTTGCGTCGTGAACAACCTTCACATATTGCCGTCGTGTTTGATCCTTCCGGGCCTACATTTCGCCACGAAGCTTACGCTCAATATAAAGCCAACAGGGAAGAAACGCCTGAAGATATTCGAAAATCCGTGCCAATCATCAAACAAATTGTTGAGGCTTATCGAATTACAGTGCTTCAGGTTGACGGTTTTGAAGCAGATGATGTCATTGGAACGTTAGCCACACTTGCTTCTCAAAAAGACTTTGATGTATATATGATGACTCCTGATAAAGATTACGGTCAGATAGTGAATGATCATTGTTTTATCTACAAGCCAAAGTTTGCAGGTAATGACTATGAGCTTTTAGGTATTGAAGAAGTTAAACAAAAGTTCGACATTCAAAACACCAATCAAGTAATTGATTGGTTAGCGCTTACCGGTGATCAGGTTGATAATATTCCAGGATGTCCGGGTGTAGGGCCTAAAACCGCGAGCTTACTTCTGAAAGAATTTGGTAACATTGAGCAACTCATGCAACAAACCGCCAAACTGAAAGGAAGTCTCAAGCAAAAGATAGAACAAAATAAAGAACAAATTATCTTTTCACGTTTTCTGGCAACCATCAAAGTTGATGTACCCATTTTGTTAGAAGAAGAGCAGTTAATACGTGAACAACCTGATAAAGAGCAGTTAAATTTGTTATTTTCCGAGTTAGAATTCAGAACCTTACTTGCAAAAATCAATGACACCAATTCAGCCTTTGCGTCAAATCAGATGGAGTTGCCATCAACCAACGAACAACAAACTGATCTTTTTCGGGATGCTTTTATAGATCCTTCTAATTCTTTGGTAACAGATCAAACAACTATCTTTAAGTCAGTTGAAACGGTTTTACATCATTATGAATCGGCTGAAACCCCTTTTAAACGGAATACACTGATAGAGAAACTCTTGCTACAAAAGAGTGTTTGTTTTGATACAGAAACCGATTCCCTTAATGCCATATCCACGCACTTAGTAGGTTTCTCATTTTGTTGGAAAGAACATGAAGCTTATTACGTTCCTATTCCTGAAAATCAACAAGAAGCACAAACTATTGTTAACGAATTTACCTCATTTTTCTTGAATGAGACGATCGAAAAGATTGGTCAAAATATTAAATTTGACTTGTTAGTGCTTTCTAATTATGGTGTTGAAGTGAAAGGCAAGCTTTTTGATACCATGATTGCCCATTACGTGCTACAACCTGAGTTACGACACAACATGGATTATTTGGCTGAAATCTATCTGTCATATAAAACCATTCATATAGATGAACTAATTGGCAAGAAAAGTCCCCAACAACGCACAATGCGTTCTGTCGATCTGGCAACGATCACCGAATATGCAGCTGAAGATGCAGATATTACTTTTCAGCTAAAACAACTGCTAGCGACACAAATAAGAGAGAATCAAATTGAGGAACTCTTTTTTGACATAGAAATGCCGTTGGTACCAGTGTTAGTTGATTTGGAAAAACATGGTGTGCTCATTGATGATTTTGCTTTAAAGCAAAGCTCTGAAATTTTGACTGCGGAATTAATAAAAAAAGAAGAAGAAATTCACCAATTAGCAGGATTCGAGTTCAATATTGGTTCGTCCAAGCAAGTGGGAGAGGTGTTATTTGATCGACTTCATATTGTGGAAAAGGCAAAAAAAACAAAAACAGGACAATATTCTACAGGAGAAGATATATTGGAATCATTAAAAGGGAAACATCCGATTGTAGATAAAATTTTAGAATATAGAGGACTTAAAAAGCTACTTAACACTTATATTGATGCTCTTCCTGCATTAATCAATACTAAAACGGGCAAGATTCACACTTCTTTTAATCAAACGGTTACTGCCACAGGAAGGTTAAGTTCAAGTAATCCTAACTTGCAGAACATTCCTGTACGAGATGAACAAGGGAAAGAGATTCGCAGAGCTTTCATTGCAGAGCCGAATTGTCTTTTTCTGTCAGCAGATTATTCTCAAATTGAGTTGCGTATTATGGCTCATCTAAGCCAAGATCCAAACATGATTGATGCCTTTCTGTCCGGTAATGACATTCACGCAGCAACAGCGGCCAAAATATTTAAAATCCCTCTTGAAGCAGTTACAACTGATATGCGTCGTAAAGCTAAAACAGCCAACTTTGGTATCATTTATGGCATCTCCACCTTTGGCCTTTCTGAACGGCTCAACATTCCACGAGGTGAAGCGAAAGAATTGATTGATAATTATTTCACCACATATCCACAAGTTAAAGAATACATGGAAACCTGCATTCTTAACGCACGAAAAAATGGATGGGTTGAAACAATGTTTAAGCGAAAACGTTACCTTCCAGACATCAATTCTCACAATGCCAACGTGCGTGGCTTTGCTGAACGGAATGCGATCAATGCTCCTATTCAAGGAACTGCGGCCGACATCATCAAATTAGCCATGATTCGAATCCATAAACGTTTCAAAGAGGGGAAGGTACATTCCTCAATGATTTTACAAGTGCACGATGAACTTAATTTTAATGTACTGAAAGAAGAACTATCACAGATCAAGCAATGGGTGATTGAAGAAATGGAGCATGTTATTGCGTTAAGTGTGCCTCTGAAAGTGGAAGTTGGAGTGGGTGACAATTGGTTGGAAGCACATTAAAAAGAGAAACAATCTTGTTGCTTACTTTTAAACGGCATCATTTTGTAACTTATAACGAAGTTTATCAATCATAAAAGTCATTTCCATCGGATCAATACCTGCTTTTATCAAGTAGGTGGTGTCTCGCTCAAAAGCAATGAAAAAATCATCTTGATCGTCTCTAAAAAGTTTCACACTTTTTGCGTAACGGTTCAAAGCTTCGGTGCGCTTGCCCATTGCCCAAGCAATATGGCCATAGTTAAGCCAATCGTGTTTTGAAGCATGTTCTTCAATGATTTTCTGAGAATATTTTTCTGCTTGTTCTTTCTTTCCACTAAGAAATGAACACCATGCAATGGCACGCCACACTTTTGGATCCGATTTTGATAATTCAACTTTGAAATAAGAATTCAATGCTTCTTCGTAATGTTGTTGTTGCACTAATAAATGGCCAATTTGCAACTGAATGGATAAATTATCACTTTCTAATGACTCTGCAAGGCGATAATAAGACAACGCTTCTTCCACATTTCCAATCATTTTATAGCAAAAGGCGATTTTACGCGTTAGCCATTTTTGAGTTGGAGCCAATGCTTCAGCCCGTAGGTATAACTCAAGAGCCTGTTTGAAATCACCTTTTTGTTGCAAACAAAAACCCATCTTCTGAAATAAAGTGTTTGATGCTTCACTTTTTTCGACAATAGTCTGGAACAACTCAAAAGCTTCACTATAATGCTCATGAATAAAATAAAATTCTGCAATAGTGATTTGTTGATCTATCGAAAATTGCAAGTGATCAAACATCCACAATCGATGTAATGACAAAGCATGATCGAATATCGGATAAAAGTCTTCCCTGTAAGGATTCAGTTTGAGAAAGCGATACAAGTCTTGGATGTATTGATTAGAGATTTGTTTAGACATCCCATCAGTAGGAATAACTTGGCCATCCCGGATAGCTTCCTTGTATTGTTCATTTTCAATCTTAAACGCTTGCATCATAGTATTACGTTGTGAATCAGGTAACGACTTTAGGCTAAGTGCTAACGAATATTTATCTGAGTTGCACAAAAAGCTGCTATTAACCAATGCATTGAAAAGGCCTTGTTGTTTATCGAAAAGATCGGCGATAGCTGAATATGTTTTATCAAAAGGCAACAACCAGTTTGCTACTTCACTAAAAAAAGGATATTGTTTAAGTTGAGCAAATGTGTTCATGTAAACATCCGCTCCTTGTATTTGTAATTCACTCATTTCCATAAGCTTGTCTGCAACTCCACTCTTTTCGATCATTTCCTGCCAATCGGGATTCTTATCTTCCCACTCTTCGGGTGATACCCAGCTTTCCATGTCCAATTTGTCTTTCAGTTGTGGTGCAATCTTCATCATCTCAGGCAATATCTCCTCCTGAATTTTTTTTGAGATCTTTTCAGTTTCAGCAGTACGAATATATTGAATCATAATCGTCTGCATCGATGAAAGAAAGCCATCATTTTCTTTCAACAGCTGTAATCGTTCCTCAAAATTAGGATAAAACGATAATCGCTCGTTGTAACAACCTGCTACTACCCATAACCCTACCAAAGCACGCTGACAAACTAATGCATCATTATGCAAACAAGATCCGAGCAATAATCCAAGCCGTTCTTCGTCAAACTGTCGAATCAGAAACAAAGTAAGTGCCGTTACAAAAAAAGCTTTGTCATTGACACCAATAAAATCAGAAGCCAATAATGCACTAAGCTGTTCAATCGGCATATCAGACGACAACCATATTTGTCGAAAAACTTTTACACGAAGCTGCTCGTGCTTTGAAGCATTTTCTAATTTCCGCTGCTCACCATTATTACCTCCCTCTAAAAATGAAATCAAAACATGATCAGATGACAAATCCTCCAATTCAGACACAGAATCATATTTCGGTTCGTGATTTTGGCGCTCATTCCTTAATTGAGTATACTCATAGCCTGATGCACAAAGGATCATTCCTTCTTCTTTCAATATGTCAACTAAGTGAAAGGCCTGACGAACCAATGTTTTATAAATATGCTCACGATGAGGATCATTTACGCCTTCTTCAACATATTGTATCAAAAGTCGATAATTGAATTCCAGTTCATTTAACGACTCATGCACAGTTGTCATCTTTCCATCTATTGCCCATCGTCTTATAGCATCAAAAGCAATCTTTAGTTGTTTGCTTTGTATGAGTCTGTAAATGTTATTACTACGCTGTGTGATTTCGTTTGCTTGCATAATGAAGCCTCTTCTTTTAATGAGTTTGATGTATATCGTATGGTGTAATCTCTCTTGATGCAACTACCCGATTGGTTGCAACATGAATATAATAGATTTTATCTTGTTTCATTTTTCCTCCCGAGATGGAATCATCGTATGAAAACCGACATTCAACCTCGCGAACTAACACCATTTTGGGTGACATCTTTAAATAGATGTCACGTCGAATTTTAAAATTATTGAGCCATTTCCCGACATTTTGCAATTGATCAATATCTCTCGAGACCTCTTCACGAGATAATTCTAAATCATAACGTAAATCTATGGTTTGTAGTCCGAGCAAGTTATTTAGAGTTGCATCATTTTCTTTCATCAATGACTCAACTGATCGATTATTCAATGCTTGCCGCATCATGTATAGACTGTCTTTCACAGTAATAGTTCCAACCGAAACAAAGGTATCAGGATAAAAACGAAAAGGCGCTTCACCATGAAGATTCTGTTCATAGGCCCAGATAGCCTTTTCGTTAGAATCGGATGTTGAACAAGCCATAAAGAGACACGCCATCCATGTCAAAATAGTACCTGTAAAATAAATTCGCATCATTTTTAATATTAGAAGCAGTCATTAAAAATCACGAGAACAAACTCTGATTTTTTATCCAATCTTACTAATTTTACGAAGTCGCTCCTCATCAATGATTTTAATTTTTCGACCATCTACAGAAATAATTCTTTCTGTAACAAAGTTGGACAAAGTACGGATAGCATTTGAAGTTGTCATGTTGGATAGACTGGCTAAGTCATCACGTGAAAGATAAATATTGATGGTGGCACCGTCTTCTTCCACCCCGTAGTCGTCGCGCAAAAACAACAACGATTCAGCTAATCGACCCCGAATATGCTTTTGTGTTAAGTTGACAGTACGCGTGTCAGAAACTCCCAGGTCGATAGCCATTGCTTTAATGAAAAACAATGCCAAATCGGTATTTTCTTTAATCAACTGAGTGATTACTTCCGACGGGACTTGGAATACTACTGTTTGCTCGACAGCACAAGCGGCTGTTACATAGGGTTCCTCTGCAAAAAACGCACGATATCCAAAATAATCAATCGGTTTAATCATCCGCACAATTTGACTTCTTCCTCCCACTCCATCCTTGTAGATTTTTACTTTCCCCCTCACTAAACACAAGAGATTTGAAGGAATGTCTCCCTCGCTATAAATCATCTCGTTACGTTTAAAAGATTGAACCATAGAATTCTTTTGAAGAAACTCTTGTTGTTCTGATGTCAAAGGTTCCCAGATGCCAGACAGTTGACTGATCGTCGGCAATTCAACAACTTGTTTAGACGCCATTTTTTAGATGTTTTACAACACAAAAGTAAGAAGATTATTATAAAATCAACACATTTATATGCAGAAAAAAATACAAAAAGGGGAAAAATGAAAAAGTTATGGCAATTGATGTAAGAAAGACACTAATTTATTGATAGCTCTTGCACGATGACTAATGCTATTTTTGATGGATAAATCCAACTCGGCAAATGTCATTTCCATGCCATCGGCAATAAAGATCGGATCATAACCAAAGCCTCCTTCACCGCGGGCTATGGTTGTAATAACACCATTAACCTGACCCTCGAAGAGATATTCTGAGTTTTTATGAATCAGGGCAACGACCGTTCTGAAACGTGCATTCCGATGAATGACTCCTTCCATTTCACGGAGCAGTTTTGTCCGATTTGCTTGCATGTCTTTATCGTCGCCTGCATAACGGGCTGAATAAACTCCGGGAGCATTGTTTAGTGCTTCAACTTCCAACCCTGTATCATCTGCAAAACATGATTTGCCAAACCGTTGATAAACATAACGTGCTTTGATTAACGCATTACCTTCCAATGTTTCTGCTGTTTCGGGAATATCTTCGGTGCAATGCAGTTGTTGTAAGCTGATAATTTTATATTCAGGGACTAACAACGCCTGAACTTCTTCAACTTTATGCTTGTTATTGGTGGCAAAAATCAATTCCATGATGTACAATAAGGGATTAAACAAGTAACGGATTTGTTTCAGGCTCAAAATATTCAAGCGAAAAATCAGATCCATCAAATACAGCATACGAAAAATGGGTAATCCAATCTCCGAGTATACAGATACGACTATTATTTTTAAGCATCAAATCAAGAACAATATGGCGATGCCCAAACACAAAAAAATCAATATGATCACTATCCGGATAATTTTTCGCAAAGCGAACCAATATTTCTTTGTCTTCACCCAGAAATTTCGAATAGAAATTTCGTTTGGGTTTTAACCTGTTGGCACGTGACCATGCAAAGCCAAACCCTAATCCTAATCGGGGAGGCAACAATGCAAATAATCGTTGACAAAGCCTGTTGTGAAAAATAGCTTGTATGATTTTGACACTCAAAGAATGGTCACCTAATCGGTCGCCATGTGCCAAAAAGAAACGCTTTCCATTACGTTCAATGATTTCCGGTTTACGATGTACAGTGAGTCCTATTTCTTGTTCTAAATAACCAAACGTCCACATATCATGGTTCCCTGTGAAGAAATGAATTTTCACTCCCGCATCAGACAATTCGGATAATTTTCCCAGAACCCGAACAAATCCTTTGGGAACAACTTTTTTATATTCAAACCAGAAATCAAATATATCGCCTAACAAAAACAATTCATCAGCATCATCACAAATGTATTCAAGCCAACGCACCATTTTTCGTTCTTGCTCATGAGAATTTTTCACCAGTAAAGAACCAAAATGCGCATCGGAAACAAAGTATATCTTTTTCACCATTTATCTTATTCAGTCGTTTCTGAGCAAACTCATCAAATGAAGAATGCTTCTATTGCTGGCGTGTTTGTGAATCTTCTTTTGCCGGAGGAGTTACGCGTGAATGCTTCGTTTTTTTTGTGCCACGATTAACTCCCTTTTGTTTTCCTGATTCCTTGTTTTGCTTTTGCACTACTCCTGCTTGTCTTTGTTGCATATTAGCAGGATTAGCCATTTGTTTGGATGCCGGCATTGGTCCTTTTACATCGGAGGATGCATTGGGAGTATTATTTACTTGTTGACGTGTCACTACTTTTTGTTGTGGCATGTTTGATGATTGATTATCATTTCCTCTCGTCCCGTTTTGTGACTGATTAGCAGGTTGTATTTGACGGGAATCCGGGGTTTGAGAAGGAATAGCTTTCCTGTCCCCGTTATTGTTGTAGTTCGGATTCCGATTCACCGGTGTAGAGGTTGAAGGCCGATAAAACGGGAGCTTCCCGGGAGGTGCCTGATTAATTCTTCTCAGTTGATGTTGATAATCGCCACGTTGATATGCTGCTCTGTAGGTATTGTTATTACGTGTCGGATTGATGTCTCTCGAAGTAACAACTATGTAAGTCGAATTAGGATCAATCACATACAAGGCAGGTAGTTGCTGTCCGGATTGCCACCCTTCCGATTGATACCACCAATAGCGATTTATGTCGGGACAGTAATAAAAATTATAATCCGGAAAATAATAGTAAGCATAGCCATATGCTCCTTGTTCTTGTACATACCCGGGAGCGACCGTCACGATGCAGCTTGACATGACCATGGCTAACACCCCCATTACACAATAAAATAGTAAGCTTCTCATAATACTTTCTTATTTACTTCTATTAACACAATATTATTGTAAAACAAGGATTAAAGCATACCTAACTCCAACTTTGCTTCATCGCTCATCATTTCCTGACTCCAGGGAGGATCGAACACTAAATTAATGCTCACTTCTTTCACACCCTCCACCGATTCCACTTTCATACGTACATCCTCTAAAATAAAATCAGAGGCAGGACAGCCGGCAGCAGTTAATGTCATATCAATGGTCACCACTCCGTCTTCCCCCACATCCACTTTATAAATCAATCCTAAATCATATACATTGACAGGTATCTCTGGATCGAAGACAGTACGCAACATTTTAACGATATTTTCTTCGATCGATAAAAATTCATTCATACGATTATCTTTTATTCTTTAGATGTATGGAACTAATCCCGAACATCGGGACCCGTTTCATAACTTTTTGAGTTTACCAAGCGCTCGATGAATTCATACTCAAAGCCACGTTGAAGTGCAAAATTAATCAATTTTCCTTGTTTTTCATACTTGTTATTTGTTTTGATTTCACGTGCTTTTTTTTGCAACAGCTCTTCAAGAAGCGACTTGTACTCATCTTCATCCATAGCATCCAATACTGGTTGATAAACAGATTCGGAAATGTGTTTAAGTTGCAACGCTTGTGCTATTTTTATTTTTCCCCACTTATTAAATCGAAACTTGTCGCTGGCAAAATTTTTACAAAATCTTGCTTCATCAATATAATGTTCCTTTTCAAGATAGTCAATAACAGAATTCATCTGTTCTCTCGTAGCTCCCCATGTTTTCAGCCTGCCTTCAGCATCCCAACGACATAGTTCATGGCGGGATGTGAAAGAGGCGGCTTTTTTCAATAAAGCATTATAAGGTACGTTCATATTTTATCATTATTCATTTGTTATCGTTGTGCACGCACCATGCGTGAATTCCCCGATAAGTCATTCTTTAATTCTATGTGTGTAAAACCTGCTAATTTTAAGATGCGTACCACTTCACGACCAAAAGCCGCATTAATCTCAAAAAAGAGCTTTCCCTTTTGTGATAGTTTGTGCAACGCGGCGTTTGCAATGGCTCTGTAATAAATCAAAGGGTCGTCGTCAGATACAAAAAGAGCTTGATGAGGTTCAAATTTCAACACATTAGCGTGCATGGCAGCTGCCTCTTGATTTAGTACATAAGGTGGATTGCTCACAATAATATCTGCCGGTGAAATTTTCGCCGCAAACTCCGGTGAAAGAACATCAGCTTCATAAAAATGAATCTTCACCTTATTACGCACCGCATTGGCACGGGCAACTTCTAATGCATCCAAAGAAATATCGCAAGCTGACAGTGTTGCTTCCGGCAATTGTTTTGCCAATGCAACGGCAATACATCCACTGCCTGTACAACAGTCAAGAATAATACAATGTGAGCTTGAAGATTCTTGCAACACCCATTCCACCAACTCTTCCGTTTCGGGTCTAGGAATTAATACCCTACGATCTACTTTCAGGGAAACCCCATGAAAGTCCACACTGCCTAAAATGTATTGAATCGGTTCATGTTGCAAAACACGCGCCATATATTGTTCCATCTCTTCCGCTTCTGTTCCGTTAAAGCTTACCTCGCCATCAGACAAAAGCCTTGCCCGAGATAATTTTGTACCCCTTTGCAACAATTGCAACACAATGTTGTGTGCTTCAGTCTTCTCATAAATTGAAGCTAAACGATTCGTAAACGAAGAAATAGGGATAGACATATTTTGCATTTCTTGTGTGAACTAACATACAATTTTCGAAGAACAAAAATACAAAACAATTTCTCGTTTTGGTTACTTTAGTACCAATAACCCATTCGAGAGGGAATTTTGATTACCTTTGTTACCCTTTTTTAATGGAGATTCATGGATAAACTACGCTTTATTTGTTTTGCAAGCGGAAGCAGCGGAAATTGTTTTTTTATCGGCAATGCACACGAAGGCATTCTCATTGATGCAGGCATTGGCATCCGAACTATCAAAAAAGAGTTGAAAGCGATTGGCCTTGAGTTTTCAAATCTTCTGGGTGTTTTTATCACCCACGACCATTTTGACCATGTAAAAGCAATTCAACCTTTGAAAGAAAAATACTTCGTTCCTGTTTTTGCCACATCCATCATTCATGAAGTGTTGCAGCTCGAACCGGTTCCTGAACGACAGATCCTCGAAAAGAACGTTCCCATACATATCAAAGAATGGACAATTACCGCTTTTGAAATATCACATGACGGAACGGATAATGTGGGTTATACCTTTGAATATGATTGCAAGCGGTTTACATTGCTCACTGATTTAGGCTATATCTGCAAAAATGCAGCACATCATATTTCACGAGCCGATTACTTAGTCATTGAAGCCAATTATGATGAAGAAATGTTGGATCATGGCAGTTATCCCACCATGCTGAAAAACCGCATCCGAAGTAATAAAGGACATCTCAGCAACAGTGATGCCGGAAGATTTTTAGCCGAAAACATGCAACCAAATCTGAAGTATATCTACCTTTGCCATCTGAGTCATTCAAACAATCTCCCCGACCTGGCATATTGCACCGTGAGTGATTTATTAGCTGAACAAGGCATTGTGGTGGGACGTGATGTGGAATTGGTTACGCTCGATCGAACATCTCCATCAAAACTCTATATTTTCGATTGATTTCCCCTCAACGAAGAAGCTCAGCAATCTTTTCGGTAAGCGCGTGAAATTCTTTTGGATTATAAAGACGCGTCATAAATACGATCCTGCCATCTTTGCCGATCAACACGTTACGCGTGACACCAGCCTCCTTTTCAGCATACAATTGAAAATGATCCGCACCGGGATCTAAGGACATCGGATAAGTAATGCCCGTTGTCAGAATAAAACCTTTTGCCACATTCAGCGGCTCGTCACGATTGATGGCAAACAAGGCAAAGTTTGGATTGTTTTTGTATTTATGCCAAATATCTCGTTCGATGAAAGGCATCTCTTTGCGACACACACTACACCAACTTGCAGTAAATTGCAACATAACCACTTTACCACGTAACGACGAAAGTGAAACCGTTTGTCCATTAGTTAATGCCATGGTAAAGTCCGGTGCCACATCGCCCACTTTGACCACGTAACCACGTGAATCGTTTACTGTATCTTTCGGCTGATTGAGTTGTTGAGCATTTGCTCCAATAACAAAAAGCCATACCATTAAAAAGAAAATCCATTGACGTTTCATACGATTATTTTTATTTTTACATTAAGGACGTATGGAACTCGCAAATAATCATGGTTTTGGGTTTAATCGTGATTTAATGCTCGTTTCATTTGTAAATCGTTTTTTATAATAAAACAACCTGATAAAATTATCCGTTCATTATTCCGGGTTCTGATAGATGATTGACTATCCGGAATGCATTAATGTCAAACTACATCTCTTAAAATTATAAAGGACAAATATAGTTACTGATTTTGATTTTCCAATCGTATGAATGTTCAAGGCATATTGTTTTTCTTTATAATGAGTATCCGATTTATTATCTATCTGGTTTTACAAAGACCGAATAACGACTGACCTCGTCCGGTGAGCCGCAAAACAAGAGAAGAAGGCGTTAAAATCTTCGGTGTTTGAACGACGAAGGAGCGAGTTTGGAAGATTTAGCCTTCGATCGCCTGTTTTGCAAGTAAAGCGGGCGGAATCTTAACTTTTTTTGGTTACTTTTTGGAGTCAAGACAAAAAAGTAACTGGGGTTTGGAGTGAAACCCCTACTGTAAATGTAAATGTCGATTAGGTAATAAAATAGATAATCGATTTTCTTTTTATTCTTTTTGATGTCATTATTAAATCGACTAATGTTTTAGTTAATAATTCAAATAAAAGATACACAACTATATTCTTAGTCGTATATTTGTCGAAAAGAATAGGACAACATGCAAAGAACAGAAAAATGGATAATGATTTCGGCGATGATGTTTGTTGCTATACCGGGCTTGTTAACAGCACAATCGATTGCCCAGGTAAAAATGAATTTAACTGAATCGCATTATCAGGCTGCGCTCGACATGCTTGACAAAATGGAAGCACACCCTCCCCTGTCATCCGATTATTTCTTTCTTAAAGGAATCGCACAACTAAATCTTTATAAACCAACAGAAGCAATCGAGTCATTCAGAAAAGCTGCCGACATGGACAGTTCAAGAATCGATTACTTAGCAAAGCTGGCTGAATGCTATGATATGACGGGAGATGAGACCAACGCTTCCTCGCTCTATAAAAAGGTGATTGCAAAAGACATGGATGACACTCCATTGCAAATGAAAGCTGCCAATTACTTTCTGATGACAAATGACATCCCTCTTGCCAAAGAGCTTTATGAAAAGATGTACCGATCCGATTCAACCAACATACTAGTAAATAGATCTTTGGCAATATGCTATGACCAGTTAAAAATGGAAACAAAAGCAATCTTGTTTTACTGGAAAACTATCATCGCCAATCCTCATGATTTGCCGTCTGTCAACAGGCTTTGCAATTTATTAATCGGTCAAAAGAGGTATGATGAGGCATTGGCAATAACTGAGAAGTTCAGAAAAGATGATGCAACCAACCAAAGAATAAACAGTACGAATGCATACATTTATTATTTGCAGAATAAGGACTCTGCAGCCGTAAATCATTTTGCTGATTGTTACACATCGGGAGACAGTTCCTTGTTTACGCTTAAATATTATGGGATCAGCTGCTTTAGGAATAAGCAGTACGACAAAACGGCACAAATTCTTGAAAAGGCATACAGGCAAGATACCACCGATGCCATGATTACCAATTATCTGGGACTGTCTTGTTATTTGTCGTTTTATAAGGCTAAAGGAATATTCTATTTGCACAAAACCATTGATCTGGCAACTCCCGACTCTGTTTATCTTTCGTCACTTTACTTTAATCTTGGCAAAGCCTGTGATGCATACGACAAAAGTGAGTGTTACGATGCATACAAAGCCTATCGGCAAGCATTTCAACTCAATTCCAAAGATGGGAACATATTGCTTTTGCTCGCTGTCAAGGCTGACAATTGCTTGAACGATAAGCAAGAGGCACTCCGTTACTACAAAATGATATTGAACATGTGGGGTACGGGGAAAAACGACAAACAAACAGGAAATGATGTTGCAACCGCAATAATCACCTCCATTAGGAAAAGGGTAAAAGAACTTGAAGCATACACTCACTCAAAAAACTAATTACAATGCAACAACTTACAAAAGCAGAAGAACAGATCATGCAACAATTGTGGCAAATGGGAGAAGGAATCGTTGCCGACATACGGGACACTTTCCCCGACCCAAAGCCTGCAAGGAACACGGTTTCGACCGTTATCCGCATTTTGGAACAAAAAGAGTTTGTCAGCCACAAGGCCTATGGGAAAACATTTGTATATTTTCCGCTTGTGAGCAAAATAGACTACTCAAAAAAACAGGTTTCAAGCATTCTTCGCAACTATTTTGACAACTCCTTTGCAGGCTTAGCCTCTTTCTTCGCGAAAGAAAACAACCTGACCATTCGCGAAATAGACGAGATCATGAAGGTAGTTAAAGATGAAATCAACAACCCTGAAAAATAATCCTTATGGCAACCTATTTTGAATACATGCTAAAATCCTCCCTATGGATTACGGCATTTTATCTTGTCTATTGGCTCTTCTTACAAAAAGAGTCTTTTCATGAGTTTAAGCGGTTCTTCCTGTTAGCAGGAATCATAGCGTCTGCAATCATGCCGTTCGTTACCGTCCATTATGCCATGGCTACTGTCAGTCATGCTTCTCATATTCAGATAGAAAACGGCTACGCAACGATCATCGGATCGGGCGAGAGTTCCTTATTCTGGAAAATGATCGTTTCAAAAGGAATAATGATCACCTATCTGAGCGTTCTCATACTGCTCATGGTGAGAATCATCCTGCATCTAACCAGGATTTTTGGTGAAATCATGAAGAACGAAGACAAGGCAAAAGGAGAGAAAATTATTTTCACCGACCTGAAGAACGCTCCTTTTTCTTTTGGCAAATACATCTTCATGCCCAAAGGTCTTGACACGGAACTCGAACAAAAACTCATACTCCGACACGAATCCATACACGTCAGTCAACTTCATTACATCGACTTATGGTTGTCAAAACTCTTCTGCATCATTCATTTTTACAACCCTGTCGTTTGGCTTTACGCAAAAGCCATACAAACGAACTGTGAGTATATAGCAGACTACAAAACCATTGAAGGAACAGATTACAAGAAAGAGTATATCGGGTTACTTCTCAAATACAGCATAGGCAAAGGTATCTATTCCATTGCTTTACATTTCTCATATCCACTAACATTTAAACGTATTACAATCATGAAACAAAAAAAGTCAGGAAGGCTATCATTAGCCAAAAGTCTTATGGTCGTGCCTTTAGCAGGGTTAATCTTAGCAGGCTATGCACAACCTCATAAAACCATTGCAAGCGAAAACTTCGGCAATGCTTTAGATACCATCACGGTAGTTGGTTATGGCGATGCTTCTCAAATGAACCAGAAAAAAGCAGTACAAAAGGAGACGACATACAAACCGGTAAAATACAAAGATGTCGTGTCTATTCCTGATGTCATGCCGGTATTTCCGGGAGAAGGACAAGATGCCGTGGTAAAATATCTTGCCATGAACATCAGATATCCTGTTGAAGCACAAAAAAAGGGAATTCAGGGGCGGGTGATCTGTCAGTTTATCATCGATAAAAAAGGGAACGTCAGTCATGTGAGCATTATCAGAGGTGTTGACAAAGATATTGATGCGGAAGCAATACGGGTCGCCAAAGCCATGCCGCAATGGAAGCCGGGTCTCGAAAAAGGGAAACCCGTAAATGTACTCTATACGTTACCAATCAATTTCAAATTGCAATAAACGCCAATCATCAAATTTATTGAGCTAAGAACACTTGCTTAATACATTTGAAATTACTAAAAGATATCGCTTATGAACCTGAAAGATCATGCCTCCAAGTTTTGGTGGTGCAAATGCTTAAAGGCAGGGATTTCAGGTGATTAAGTAAATTATTTGTCGACTAATTTATTGACATTCACGAATATTGCCGGATCCCTTTTGATGCTTATCGCTGTTTTTTAAAAAATTTCAAAGATCGTTTTTCGTATTTGGAGACCGTTGTAAAACATGAAGTTTATTTTTCAATATAGGTTTTCGAAGTATTTTTGAAATGGAATTTAAGGTTTAGTCATTCTTAGAGTAGATTTTTGCTAAATGTGTCTGTTTAGGGCATGAA